>FSSH01000082.1_pt1 | contig 39722 bp, 36 predicted proteins | sample 1166101 | NCBI WGS metagenome assembly FSSH01 (sample SAMEA32972668, study PRJEB13176) | freshwater metagenome | biome: Drinking water system; feature: Biomass in drinking water that filtered by 0.45 um membrane; material: drinking water | place: USA | collected 2012-12-20 | depth 0 m
ACCAAACAGACAATTGCGAGCGCAGCGAAGCAATCCAGCCTATCCGCGAGCACGCCACTGGATTGCTTCGCTGCGCTCGCAATGACGATTCATATTTCAAACACGATGCTCTAGTTTTCAGTGCCGCACCAGTTGTCATCATCGTCGCGGCAGCGGCGGTCAGCTTTCTTGCGTTCACGGCCTTCGCGGGCGTCTGCCTTGCGTGCCTTGCGACCATAGTTGCGATCGGATTCGTCTTGACTGGTGGTTGCCCAGTCGGCAGCCTGCCCGGCGACCTTGAAGGGGGTGCTGACGAGGCCGACGGCGGCGTTGGCCATGCATCCCCCCATCGCGAGCGGCAACAGCATCACAGCACACAGGGCGATCTTGCGCATGGCATTCCACTCCTTGCGGCTAGTGCGCCGCCTTTCGGGCATTGAACCCGATTAGCGCAAAGTCCGTAAAGAAGCCGTCAACGCCCAGGTTCAGATAGGCCTGGATTTCTGCGGTGATATCCCCGTGCGTCGCAGGATCAGTGCCTTTGCGATAAATGGCGGGCAGGAAGGCGTTTTCCGCCCGAAACGTCCAGGGGTGGAGCCGCAGGCCCACGGCATGGGCATCCGCCACCATCGTGGTGGGCGCGGCCTTGCCATCCCAGATCAGGTTTTTATTGGGGCCAATGCCGTAGGCATAGCTGGCAATGGCGCGCAGCCCGGCGGGCGTTGCCATCGCGGCATAGCTGGCGGCCGCGCCGTTGACGCCCGCGTCCGCAGGGCCGCCGCTGGCATCCATCAGCTGGATCAGCCGAATTTTGGTGATGGCGTGCAGTGCCTTCAGATTATTGACCTCGAACGACTGGATGAACACGGGGGCATCGGCGCTGTCCCATCCCGCCGCGTTCAGTTCCGCCACCAGCTTTTCCTCCATTGGCTTCCCAATGGACTGGAAATAGCTCGGGTGTTTGGTTTCGGGATAAATGCCGATGGCGCGCCCGGTGGTGCGCGTCTCCGCCTTGGCGAGCGCGATGATTTCGGCCAGCGTCGGTATTGCAAACTGGCCGTCATATTTGGCGCTGGCGGGGCGCAGTTGCGGCAGGCGTTCTACAGCGCGCAGCGTCTTGATTTCGAGCAACGTAAAATCCTCGGCAAACCAGCCGGTGTGCGATGCGCCGTCGATGATCTTGGTGGTCTTGCGCGCGGCAAATTCGGGGTGCGATGCCACATTGGTGGTGCCGGTAATGTCGTTTTCGTGGCGGGCAATGAACACATTGTCTTTTGTCAGCACCAGATCAGGCTCGATGAAATCCGCGCCTTGTTCGATCGCGAGCCGGTACGCAAAGATCGTGTGTTCGGGGCTGAGCCCGCTCGCGCCGCGATGGGCGATCAGGATCGGGGGTGATAATGGCTTGGCGGTTGTGGCTGGTATCGTCATCGCGGCAGTCTGCCCCGTTGCCGGCCCTGACGCCAGCACCGCCAGCATCACGCCAGCAAAAGCACCGCTGATCGGATTCCTCTTGCCTAATGCGGTCCAAATCAGTTTCATGTGGCAATCCTTTTTCGCGAACCCCATTTACCCCCGACGCGTTACAGCATCTCTTCAGGAGCGGCGATCCCCATGCATTTTTCCATCAACGGTGCTGCTTTTGAGGCAGAACCCGATATCCGAACGTCATTGCTTGATCTGGTGCGCGAACATGCCGGGCTGTCGGGCACCAAAAAGGGATGTGATCACGGCCAGTGCGGCGCGTGCACGGTGCTGGTCAACGGGCGGCGCATCAATAGCTGCCTGACGCTGGCGGTGATGCATCAGGACGATGAGATCGTGACAATTGAGGGGATCGGCAAGGCCGATGCGCTGCACCCGGTGCAGGCGGCTTTCATCAAGCATGACGGTTTTCAATGCGGGTTCTGCACGCCGGGGCAGATCTGTTCGGCGGTCGCGATGCTGGATGAGGTGAAGGCGGGCTGGGCAAGCCATGTCAGCGACTCGCTTGATGCGGTGACGCTGGACGATGACGAGATTTCAGAGCGGATGAGCGGCAATTTGTGCCGGTGTTCGGCCTATCCCAATATTGTTGATGCCATTCGTGAAGTAGCTGAAGCATGAAGCAGTTTGATTATATCAAGGCTGATACAGCCGAAGCAGCCGTGGCCGCGAGCGGGGAGGGCGTGCGGTTCATCGCAGGCGGCACCAACCTGCTCGACCTGATGAAATTGCAGATCGAAACGCCGGATACGCTGGTGGATATCAGCAGGCTCGATCTGGCGAGTATCGCGGACACAGCGGATGGTGGCTTGTCGATTGGCGCGCTGGTGACGAACAGCGATCTGGCGCAGCATGCGCGGGTACGCAGTGATTATCCGGTGCTGGCGCGCGCGCTGCTATCGGGTGCGTCCCCCCAATTGCGCAACAAGGCGACGACGGGCGGCAATCTGCTCCAGCGGACGCGGTGCTATTATTTCTACGATACCGCCCGCGCCTGCAACAAACGCGATCCCGGCAGTGGATGCGCGGCACAAGGCGGGTTCAACCGGATCATGGCCGTGCTGGGCACCAGCGAAGATTGCATCGCTACGCACCCAAGCGACATGGCGGTGGCCATGCGCGCGCTGGACGCGGTAGTGGTCACCCTGCTGCCGGATGGTGATCGGCGGCGAATTGCGATCGGCGAACTTTACCGCCTGCCCGGTGCCACACCGGAGGTTGAGAACAGCCTGCGCCCCGGTGAACTGATCACGCATATCGAACTGCCCCCCGCTCCCATGGGCAAGCAACTATACCGTAAGGTGCGGGACCGCGCGTCATATGCCTTTGCGCTGGTATCTGTTGCTGGCGTCATCGCGGTGCAGGATGGCAAGATCGCCACGGCCGCGCTGGTCTTTGGCGGGCTGGGGCCAATGCCCTGGCGCGACGCAGCGGTGGAGGCGTTGCTGATCGGTGCTGCGCCATCGACGGCGGTGTTTGAAGCGGCAGCGGATGCGCTGTTGGCCGATGCGCGCGGATTTGGCAGCAATGATTTCAAAATTCCGCTCGCGCGGCGCACGCTGATCGCGGCCCTGCGGGATCTGACGGGGGAAGCAGCATGAGCGAACATAAGATGGACGCCGATTACGGCCCGTCCGCGCTCGACCGGGGCGTGCAGGGCTTGCTCGGCAAGGGGCTGGACCGCACGGACGGTATCGCCAAGGTAACGGGCGCGGCGGTGTATGCAGCGGAGCAACGCCCCAAGGGCAAGCTCGCTTATGGCTATGCCGTCACCGCCACGATTGCGGTTGGCACGGTCAAGTCGGTCGATACCACCGCTGCTATTTCGATGCCAGGCGTCATCCACATCATCAGCGATGATCCGCGTCTGCCGAGCGAATCCCCCAATATCGGCGCAGAAATGGCGCCCCGCTTTGACGGCGTGGTTGAAAGCTATGGCCAGATCGTCGCCTTGGTGCTTGCCGAAAGCTTTGAACAGGCGCGCGCGGCGGCGCTCGCGGTGGCGGTGGATTATGTGCCGCAAAAGGGGCAGTTCGACACGATTGCCGAAGTGGCAGCAGCCAAACCCCCACATGAGGGAGCCATGCTGCCCGACGTCGTGGTAGGCGATGTCGACGCGGCAATGGCAAGCGCCGATGTCAGCCATGATGCGACCTACACCACCCCCTATCAGGTCCACGCCGCAATGGAGCCGCATGCAGCGGTCGCCGAATGGGATGGGGATGATCTGACGCTGTACGGCTCCATCCAGATCATGCGCGCCGCGCGGCCCTTGCTCGCCAAATCGCTGGAGATTGATATCGCGCGCGTGCGGATGATCTCCCCGTTCATTGGCGGCGGTTTTGGCGGGAAGATCGGCGGACCGGAAATCGTGCTCGCGGCGATTGGCGCGCAGGCGATTGGCCGCCCGGTCAAGGTCGCGCTCACGCGGCAGCAGTTGTTTCATTCGATCTTTGGCCGGTCTGACACGCATCAGCGCATCCGGCTGGCGGCGACCGCCGATGGCAAGCTGACCGGCATCGCGCAGGACAGCATCGTTAGCCAAAAGGTGGGCGTGAGCTTTTTTGAGCCGGTCGCGCTGGGGGCATTGTCGCTTTACGCTGGCGCAGCGCGCAGTTTCACCACCAGGGTCGTCAAGCTGAACATCACCCGCGCTGGTGCCGTGCGCGCGCCAGGCGAGGCGGTGGGCATGATGGCGCTGGAAACGGCCATGGACGAAATGGCCGAAAAGCTGGGGCTTGACCCAATCGCGTTTCGCAAGCTGAACGAGCCTGAGGTTGATCCGATGCGGGGCGTGCCCTTTTCCACGCGCAGGCTGGTCGATTGTCTGGATGATGGCGCAAAGCGGTTCGGCTGGGAAAAGCGGGTGGCAACCCCCGGTGCGGTGCGCGAGGGCGGCTGGCTGATCGGCATGGGCATGGCCACCGCCGCGCGCGTCAACTTCCTCGCCAACAGCGATGCACGGGTGCGGTTGATGCCAGATGGCATGGCGGAAGTGGAAACCGACATGACCGACATCGGCACCGGCACCTATACGATCCTGGCGCAGATTGCGGGCGAGATGCTGGGCCTGCCGATGGAGCGGGTGAGGGTGTTTTTGGGCGATTCAAACCACCCCGATGGCGCAGGCTCCGGCGGATCATTCGGTGCCGCATCCAGCGGCTCGGCGGTGCAGCTTGCGTGCGATGATCTGGTCGCTGAACTCGCGCGGCGGATGGACGCCAAAGCTGAAGACATGACGCTGAAGGATGGCCATGCGATTGCGGGCAACCGCCGCGTGCCGATTACCGATCTGATCGGCGGTGAGGCGATAGAGGCGATGGGCGTCCTGCGCCCCGGCAAGAACAGCCGCGCCTATAGCCAGGGCACCCACGGCGCCCAGTTTGCGGAAGTGGCGGTGAATGCAGTGACGGGTGAAGTGCGCGTGCGGCGGATGCTGGGTGTGTTCGATTGCGGACGCATTTTGAATGCGAAAACGGCGCGAAGCCAGGCGCTGGGCGGGATGATCTGGGGGCTGGGCTATGCGCTCCACGAACATGCCGTGCTCGATCAGCGCAGCGGTTCCTACGTCAACCGCGATCTGGGCGAATATCATATCCCGGTGAACGCCGATGTACCGCAGATCGAGGCGTATTTCATCGAAGAGGTCGATCATCACGCCAGCCCGGTGGGCGCGAAGGGCATTGGTGAGCTGGGCATTTCGGGTGCAGGGGCGGCGATCACCAACGCGATTTACAATGCGTGCGGCGTGCGCGTGCGCGATTGGCCGATGACGCTCGACCAGATTTTGCCCGGTCTGCCGCCGGTGTGATGGGTAGAACACACGCCCCACGCCACCCCGTCACCCCCGCGCAGGCGGGGGGCAAGCTTTCCTTATCCACCGTCGAGCCGAGGCTGGATTCCCGGCTTCGCGGGAATCACGGTGGTGGGCAGTATGACGATGCTGATAATAGCGAGGACCATCATGGCCGATAATGATTCCGTCCTCACCGCCGCTGCCGCTTGGAAAGGCGCGCCAATGGCGCTTGCGACGGTGGTGTCGACCTGGGGTTCCGCCCCGCGCCCGCGCGGCAGCCATATGATCGTCCACGCTGATGGCCGGTTTGAAGGATCGGTATCGGGCGGCTGCGTGGAAAGCGACATCATGGCGGCGGCCGCCGACGTGATCGCGGGCGCGCCGTTCCAGCTGAAACGATATGGTGTGGCAGATGCTGCCGCTTGGGAAGTCGGCCTGCCGTGCGGCGGGGAGATTGAGGTGCTGGTGCAGCCGGTGTCCGCCGAGGGGTTTGATCCCGAATTATTCGACCGCATTGGCGAAGCGCGCGACACCGGCCAAACCCTGTCCGTCACCACCGACCTGTCGACGGGCCAAAGCACCTTGCGCCCGCTGGAGGGGGCCGCGTTCATCAACCGCTATGATCCGCCGCGCCGATTGCTGATCATCGGCGCGGTCCAGATTGCGCAGGCACTCGCCGGGCTGGCGCGCGAATTGGGCATTGCGACGGTGGTAATCGATCCGCGCGCGCGCTTCCTGACCGCCGAACGCTTTCCAGGCGTGACGCTGGATGATCGCTGGCCCGATGACGCCGTGGCCGCTTATGCGCCCGGCTCGTCAACGGCGGTGGTGACGCTGAGCCATGATACCAAGATCGATGATCCCGCGCTGATCGCTGCACTCGCTGCGCCCACCGGCTATGTCGGCGCGCTCGGTTCACGCCGCAGTCACGCGGCGCGGCGCGAAAGGCTGGCGGCGGCGGGCATCGCACAAGCTGATCTTGACCGCATCGATGCCCCGGTTGGGCTGGATATCGGCGCGATTGGCCCGGCAGAAATTGCGCTGTCGATTGCCGCCGCAATGGTGGCGGCGTTTCATGCCAAAGTGCCGTGATCGCGGCTGAAAGCACGCTGCTGGTGCTGCTGGCGGCAGGCCGATCGCTGCGGTTTGGCGATGATGACAAATTGGCGATGGAGTTCCTGGCCCAACCGCTGGCGATGCATGTGGTGACCGCGCTGGAGGATGTGCCGTTTCTTGATCGGGTGGCGATAACGTCGGGTACGGTGCTTGATTTCGCCGCGCGCGGTTACCGCGAGATTGCCAATCCGGCACCCGAGCGGGGATTATCGGGCTCGGTCAAGCTGGGCGTGGCAGCGGCGCGGGCGGCAGGCGCTGCGGCGATGGTCATCGTGCTGGCTGATATGCCGCGCGTGACATCTGCCCATATCTTGCGCTTGCTACATGCCGCTGACGGCGCGGATGCGGTGGTTGCCTCAAGCGATGGCCACCGCCCCCGCCCGCCCGCGCTGTTTGGCGCAGGGCGCTTCACCGAATTGGCAGAAGCGGTAGGCGATGAAGGCGGCCGCGCGATGATCCGCGCCGGGATTCACATCATCACCAGCCCCGAAGAACTGATCGATATCGATACGCCCGACGATCTGGAGCGGTTGCGCGCGCTGGTCGACCCGGACCATGCCGGTCGATAATCCGCTTAGAGCATTGTGCCCTAATTCAGGCTCATCCGTCACCCATGAGCGCAGCGAAGCAATCCAGCCTATCCGCGAGCACGCCGCTGGATTGCTTCGCTGCGCTTGCAATGACGACCATGACGGCAATGATGCTGGGTTGGTGCACGATGCTCGATTCACCTAAACCGCACCATATTGGAGGCGATCTGGCGTAACGCGGTGCGCGATATGCGTATTGTTCGCCTATGGCGCGGGTGGGACTTCTGGATATTGACCGGCCGGGCCTGTTGTTGGCGCTTGCCGCTCGCGGCTTGGATAGCCAGCGCTATGGCGCCGATGATGCGCTGAATGGGGCCGAACTGGCCCTTATCAGTTCAAGTGAAGGCTGGGCCAGCACCGTCGCTGACTTGGCCATGCCCGTGCTGTTGGTGATCGACGGCGACGACGACGCAGTGGTGGCCGCGCTTGATGGCGGCGCTGACGATGCCGTGGCGGCCAGCAGCAGCGATGCGCTGATTGCTGCCCGGGTGGCGGCGCTGGTCCGGCGGCAGGCCGCCGCGCGCTGGTTGCGCATTGGCGATGTGGGCATCGACACAGTTGAATGCCGCGTTTTCCGCGCGGGCAAGCCAATCGCGTTGTTGCCGCGCGAATATCGGCTGCTGCTCGCGCTTGCCCGACAGCCCGGAAAAACCGTGCCGCGCGCCGCGCTGGTGGCGGTTTTGTGCGGTCTGGCGTTTGATCCCGGCACCAATGTGATCGAAGTGCATATGTCGCGGTTGCGAGCAAAGCTTGATCGCGGCTTTGCGGCGCCCATGCTGCATACCGAACGGGGGCGTGGATACCGGCTGGCCGCGCCCAACGCGGCAAACAACCGCATTGCCGCGACTGGCTTGGCCCGGTAGCGTCGGTTCAAACCATAAGAGGAGAGGCGGATGCACCCCAGCGTCCACGCGAATACCGCGCCGGAAAAACCTGCGCTGATTGTTGCCGAAACCGGTGAGACGATCAGCTATGCGATGCTTGATGCCCGATCGAACCGGGCAGCCCAGCTGTTCCGCTCGCAAGGGCTGGTTATCGGCGACACAATCGCGCTGTTCCTGGATAATATCCCCGAATTTTACGACATCGCCTGGGGCGCGCAGCGCGCCGGGCTGTTTTACGTCTGCATTCCCAGCAAGCTTACCGCGCCGGAGGTTGAGTATATCGTTCGCGATTCCGGCGCAAAGCTTGTGGTTGGATCAGCGGCGATGGCGGGCGTGGCGTCGGCACTGGTGGAGCCGCTCAGCCAATGCACGCGGCTGATGATCGGCGGCCCGGTCGACGGATGGGCGGATTGGGCAGCCGCAGTCGCAGCGATGCCCGACACGCCGATTGCCGATGAGCGCGCGGGCATTGATATGCTCTATTCATCGGGCACCACCGGCCGCCCCAAGGGCGTTCGCGTTGCCCTGCCCGAGGAGCCTTCCATCGCCGCCCCCAATGTGCTGGTGATGCTGGCGCAGGCGCTGTACCGGCTGGGCGCCGACAGCATCTATCTTTCCCCCGCACCGCTTTATCACGCCGCGCCGCTGCGCTGGTCGATGACGGTAATGCGGCTGGGTGGCACCGTGGTGATGATGCAGCATTTCGATCCTGAAGCCGCGCTGGCGGCGATTGATCGCTATCACGTCAATTCCAGCCAATGGGTGCCGACCCATTTCGTCCGCATGCTGAAGCTCGATGCGGCCACCCGCGCGCGCTACGACCTGTCCAGCCTGAAAGTGGCAATCCATGCCGCAGCACCATGCCCCATCCCGGTAAAGGAAGCGATGATCGCCTGGTGGGGGCCGGTGCTCTACGAATATTATGCGGGGTCTGAAGGCAATGGCCTGACCACGATCGATTCCGCGCAGTGGCTGACGCACAAAGGCTCCGTCGGTAAGGCCGCTTATGGCGAACTGCACATTTGTGACGAGGCAGGCAATGATGTGCCGCCGGGCACCGAGGGGCTGGTGTATTTCGCGGGCGGCGGGGTGTTTGAATATCATAACGATCCCGAAAAAACGGCCGAGGCGCGCAATGCGCAGGGCTGGACCACGCTGGGCGATATCGGGCGGATTGATGAGGAGGGGTATCTGTACCTCACCGACCGCAAAAGCTTCATGATCATTTCGGGGGGCGTGAATATCTATCCGCAGGAAATCGAAAACCGGCTGATCACCCACCCGCGCGTGGCCGATGTGGCCGTCATCGGTGGGCCATGCCCGGAAATGGGCGAGCGCGTGATCGCGGTGGTGCAGCCGGTTGACCTGGCAGAGGCGGGCGATGCGTTTGCAGTTGAACTCACCGCGTGGTGCCGCGCTGAACTCTCCGGCGTCAAAACCCCGCGCCAGATCGATTTCGCCGCCGAACTTCCCCGCGCACCGACGGGTAAACTCTACAAGCGGCTGTTGCGTGATCGCTATTGGGGCAATAGCGATAGCCGGATTGTTTGAATCGAACCGCATGATTACTCCCCCGTCATTGCGAGCGAAGCGAAGCAATCCAGCGACGCCGCAAGTGGAGGGGCTGGATTGCTTCGCTACGCTCGCAATGACGAACAAGTGGGTTGATCGCCCGTGAAAGGACCTGAAATGCAAGACCGTGTTCGCATTACCGTTACTGATCATGTCGCCGACGTGAAGCTGATCCGCAGCGAGAAAATGAACGCGCTCGATCCCGCAATGTTTGCGGGCATTGCTGAGGCGATTGAGCAGCTTTCCGGCATGGCAGAGGTTCGCTGCGTGGTGCTGTCCGGCGAAGGGCGGGCATTTTGCGCGGGGCTGGATATGGCGAGCATGGCGAGCGGCGGCTCTGGCGCGTCGCTGGCGGATCGCACCCACGGGCTCGCCAATGTGCCGCAGCACGCCGCCTGGGGCTGGCGCACGCTGCCCATGCCGGTGATCGCCGCCGTACACGGCGTGGCGTTTGGCGGCGGCTTCCAGATCATGTCGGGCGCCGACATCCGCATCGCCAGCCCGCATGCGCGCTTTGCCATCCGCGAAGTCTATTGGGGGTTGGTGCCCGACATGGCCGGCATCGCGCTGTGGCGTGGCATCGCGCGGGATGATGTGTTGCGCGAACTCACCTACACCGCTCGCGAATTTGACGGGCCAGAGGCGCTGGCGCTCGGCTTCGTGACCAAGCTCGCCGACGATCCTTGGGCAGAGGCGCACGCTCTGGCCAAACAAATCGCCGCGCGTAACCCAGAGGCGGTGCGGGGCTCGAAAAAGCTGTTCAACCTGCAACCTGATCTCGACAGCGCCGCGATCCTGCAAGCCGAAAGCGACGTCCAACTGGGCGTCATCCGCCGCCCGAACCAGATTGAACAGGTAATGGCCAACATGGAAAAGCGCGCAGCGGTGTTTGTGGATTGAACACCGCCCGCGCCCTGTTGCGGGATCGAACCGGAGAACCGGAATGCTGAAACTTCATTTCGCCCCGCTAACCCGTTCGATCAGGATTAGATGGCTCCTCGAAGAGCTGGAACTTCCGTACGAACTCGTTCGGACAAGTTTCATCCGGGACGGGAACAAGGGGTTTGCGCAGAACACCCCTTCCGGCAATTTTCCGTTCATCGAAGATGGCGGGGTTACCTTGTCGGAATCAGGGGCTATTGTTCAATATATCCTCGAGCGCTACGGAGACGGGCGGCTCGAACCGGTCGTCGGCTCGTCAAACCGCCCCGCCTATTTGCGGTGGCTCCATTTTGCTGAGGGCACAGCAGCCAACCCGATCAACAACATCGTCTGGCTGACGGTCTATCGACAGGATGCCGATCAACACGTCGCCATCATCGATGCCACACGGGCGAGCGTCGAGGTGATATTTGGTGAGGTGGAGTCTGCCTTGGCAGATCAGCCATTTCTGGCCGGCGATTCGTTGACGGCCGCCGATATCATGATGGGATTTACGCTGTTGTCGGCCAGATGGCTGAAACTGTTGACTGATCGATATCCCCGAACGCTAGACTATGTAGATCGCCTGATGGCGCGTCCAGCGCTCCAAATGTCGCTCAACTGATCGTCATCCAGCAACGCCTGTTGCCTAGCGAAAGCTGGCGCCTCGTGCTCCCAATTGAACGCGCGCCGTCAGGCGCAAGACCCCAGCTTTGGCTGGGATTACGATAGCGGTGGCGGGTTATTGGCCCGCCATCCTTCCAGCGCCGCGCGGTACTCCTCAGGCAGTGCGGCCAGGCCGCCTTCGCTGCTCATCACCACCACCGTGTCGCAGGTGGCGATTGGCACATCGTGCTGGAACGCGGTTGACAGGATCGTCCAGCTGCGGGTGCCGATTTTGCCGATCCCGCTCGCCACCACGACATCGGCGGGGAAATGCCCCTCGCCCAGGTAATTGATGATCACTTGCGCAACCAGCCAGCGCCGGTCGCGCCACGCGTCCAGCCCCGTGGCATGATTGAACTTCACCCGCCCGCTTTCGAGGATCGCGGCCATCCCGACATTGTTGATATGTCCCAGTACATCCAAGTCCTGAAACCGCGTCTGGATAATCTCATGGTGCGGATAGGCGTCTGGCAACAAACGCCAGGCTTCGGGGCGCGCCATTAGGGGAACACGCTCACAGCCCGCTGGCGAACATGTCGATCTTGCCCAGCGGCACGCCCTTCATCCGCAGGATGGCATAGGTGATCGAGGCGTGGAACGCGATGTTGGTCGCCGCGAACACGCTCACCCAATGCCCGGCGGGCAAGGTCGGCTCCATCGTTTCGCCGAGCTGGACGGTCAGCGGCACATCCTCTCGGCCTGCGAAATGTTCGGCGGTCAGCGTTGCGAGGAACGCCTTGGCCTTGACGATGGCGGCCTGAAAACCGGCGACATCGAGATCGGCGGTAACCGCCTCCGGCACCGGCAAGCCGGCAGCACGCGCCGGCCAGCTTTGCGAGAAGTTGACGACGACCATCACCTGGAACCCCAGCGGATGCATGTCATCCGCCAGCCGCCAGCCCAGCATGTCCTGCTCGCTGAAGCCGTTCGCCGTGGCAAAGGCTGAGCCCTTGGTGAGCAGATGGGCGGCGGTATCGAGGTGACGCCGGAACAGGTCGACAAAGGTGAAGATCGAGACGGCCATTGATGTTCCTGAAATCAGAGGCGACCCGGCAGTGAATGCCGGGTCGTCGGACGGGGCCGCTGGCCCCGCCGGCCGCGCTTGGGTGAGTCCGCGCACAGCGTGTGCACGGCCACCCGGCGCGTCAGCGTGGCGCCATGCGGATCGCGCCGTCGAGCCGGACGTCCTCGCCGTTGAAATAGCCATTCTCGATCATCGTCATCGCCAGATGCGCATATTCCGGCGCAAGGCCGAGGCGCTTGGGGAAGGGGACGCTGGCGGCCAGCGCTTCCTTCACCTGTGGCGGTGCGGCGTTCATCAGCGGCGTGTTGAAGATACCGGGCAGGATCGTGTTGATGCGAATGCCTTCGCCCATCAGGTCGCGCGCGATGGGCAGTGTCATGCCGACCACACCGCCCTTGGAGGCCGAATAGGCGGCCTGGCCGATCTGGCCATCCTCTGCGGCGACAGAGGCCGTCATCACCATCGCGCCGCGCTCACCGTCTTCACCCGGCTCGAGCGTGAGCATGCCGGCGGCCGACTTGGCGACGCAACGGAAGGTGCCGACCAGGTTGATTTGGATCAGCCAGTTAAATGCCTCAAGGCTGAAATGCTTGATGCTGCCATCTTCCTTGGAACGGCTGGCGGTTTTCATCGCGTTGCCGGTGCCAGCGCAGCACACGAGCACGCGCTCTTGGCCGTGCGCGGCGCGCGCCTTGGCGAAACCGGCGTCGACCGATTCCTCGCTCGTGACGTTCACTTCGCAGAAAATGCCGCCGATATCAGCGGCGACGGCCTCACCCTTGGCAGCCTGCATGTCAAAGATCGCGACCTTGACGCCCTTGGCCGCGAGCGCGCGCGCGGTGGCTTCACCCAGGCCAGAGGAGCCGCCAGTGACAACGGCGGAAACGGTGGAATCGAGTTTCATTTCTGGTTCTCCGTTGTACCCCCGCAAAGGCGGGAGCACAGTCTGGGTCCCCGCCTTCGCGGGGACACAAGGTTGTTAATTACAGCCGTTCGATGATCGTCACATTGGCGATGCCGCCGCCCTCGCACATCGTTTGCAGGCCATAACGCTTGCCGCGTGCGTGGAGCGCGTGGACCAATGTCGCCATCAGCTTGGTGCCCGATGCGCCGAGCGGATGGCCGAGCGCAATCGCGCCGCCATTGACGTTCAGCTTGGCGTGTTCGCCGCCGGTATGCTTCAGCCACGCAAGCGGCACGGGCGCAAAGGCTTCGTTGACTTCGTAAAGGTCGATATCCTCGATCTTCATGCCCGCTCGTTTCAGCGCGCGATCCGTGGCGAACAAGGGTTCTTCAAGCATGATGACGGGATCGCCACCGGTCACCGTCAGGTTCACGATGCGGGCGATCGGCGTCAGGTTATGTGCCTTCAACGCTGCTTCGCTGACGATCATGACCGCCGACGCGCCGTCGCAAATCTGGCTGGCATTGGCGGCAGAGATCGTGCCGCCTTCCTGCAGCAGCTTTACCGAGCCGATCGATTCCAGCGTTGCATCATAACGGATGCCTTCATCGGTTTTATGCCATTCAGGGCCGTCAGCGCCCTCAATTTCAAGCGGCAAGATTTCAGCGTCAAACGCGCCGCTCTGTGTCGCGGCAATCGCGCGCTGGTGGCTTTCGAGCGCAAATGCATCAAGCTGTTCGCGGTTGAAGCCGTGCTTCTTGACGATCATCTCCGCGCCCATGAACTGGCTGAACATGATGCCGGGGTATTTTTCCTCAAGGCGCGGCGACTTATAATTGCCCATGCCTTCCTTCATGTGGAGCGCCATGGTGGAGCCCATCGGCACGCGTGTCATGCTCTCCACGCCGGCGGCAATCACGATATCCTGCGTGCCTGACATCACGGCTTGCGCCGCAAACTGCATCGATTGCTGTGAAGAGCCGCACTGGCGATCAATCGAAACGGCGGGAACGCTGTCAGGCAGGTTGCGCGCGGCAAGCACGGCGTTGCGACCAATCTGGCCCGCTTGCTGACCGCCCTGCATCACGCAACCCATGATCACGTCGTCCACCGCTGCGCCGTCAATCCCGGTGCGTTCGATGATCGCGTCAAGCACGGCTGCGGCCATATCGACCGGATGCGTGCCCGCCAGCTTGCCGCCACGGCGACCCCCGGCAGTACGGATTGCGTCCACTATATATGCGTCAGGCATCGCCATTCCCTCCATCAACTCACGTGATTTTGGCGCGTTGTTGCGCAAACCAGCGATAGCGGCAAGGGTCGTTGGCGTCGCAATTGTCAAAAACAGGGTGTTAGTGATGAATGTTTCGCAAGCCGTAGCGGCACGTCGATCAGTTCGCGGATTTCTGGACCGCCCGGTCGATGCTGCGCTGATCCAGCGACTCGCGGTAAATGCGGCGCGCGCCCCTTCTGGCGGGAATTTGCAGCCCTGGCATATCGACATTGTGACCGGCGACTCGCTCGCGGCACTCAAGGCGATCATGGCCCAGAAACAAGCCGCAGGCGTGATGGAAGCGGCGCAGTACGACATCTATCCGCGTGAACTTGTTACCCCGTATAAGGATCGCCGATTTCAGGTTGGGATGGCGCTATATGCAGCGCTCGGCATCGAACGCGGTGACAGCGATGCGCGCAACCATGAATTCCGCCGCAACTTCCAGTTTTTTGAAGCGCCCGCCGCGCTGTTCTGCACGGTCGACCGGCGGATGGGGCCGCCGCAATGGTCTGATCTGGGGATGTATTTGCAAAGCTTCATGCTGCTGGCGGTTGAAGCTGGCTTGGCAACCTGTGCGCAAGAATGCTGGGCAATCTATCCAGAAACGGTGGGTGCATTTCTGGATACACCGCCCGAGCGGATGATATTCTGCGGCATGGCGATTGGCTATGAAGACACCGCCGCGCCCGCCAATGGACTGCGCGCTGAACGCGCACCGGCGGGGGAGTGGTTGACGATGCGGGGGTAGGCCGCTCGATTGAGACTGCCGTCACCCCGGACTTGACCCGGGGTCACGCTGCCTTTGCTCGATATCGACAGCGGCTGCCTCGGGTAAGAAGCGGGACCCCGGATCACGTCCGGGGTGACGCATAATTCTAACTGAATTCGAAGCCTCTTGTTCCCCCGCGAAGGCGGGGGCCCAGACTGGGCTCCCGCCTTCGCGGGAGCACAACAAAGCTGTCCTTGTTCGAAGGGGATAAATCCTGAACGAGTCCGGGGTGACGCATCTAATGATATCGAACGGTGGGCGCTTACGCCGAAGCGCGCGACCCGCCACCGCCACCACCACCACGGCCGCGACCGCCACGACCACGACCGCCGCCGGGGCGACCCTGGCCGTTACCGGCCGGGCGAGCCTGGCCAGCGCCAGCCCCTGCCGGACGACCCGCCGTCGTTGCCGGATTGGCTACCGTGCGGGGCGCACCTGCCCCCGAACTGGCACCGGCACCCGCCGGCCGCGCACGATGTGTCGCACGCGGATGCGCAGGCTGGCGGTTATTGCCAATGTCACGACGCACGCGCTCTGGCGTGTCCGACACACCGGTTGCAGCGCGCGCCGCCTTTAACCGGGCACCTTCTGCCACGAAATCGGCGGGCAACTGGCGATGCTCAATCTTCTGCTTGGTCAGTTTTTCGATGTCGCGCAGATAGCTCTTCTCGTCATCCGCGCAGAACGCGATGGCGACGCCCGATGCGCCTGCACGGGCGGTGCGGCCAATGCGGTGAACATATTGTTCGGCCACGTTGGGCAGTTCAAAGTTGATGACATGGCTGACGCCCGACACGTCGATGCCGCGCGCCGCAATGTCCGTCGCGACCATGATCTTGACGCGTCCCGACTTGAACTCGGCCAGCGCGCGTTCACGCTGCGGCTGGCTCTTGTTGCCGTGGATCGCGTTGGACGCGATGCCGTTCGCCGCGAGCAGCTTCACAACCCGGTCAGCCCCGTGCTTGGTGCGGGTAAAGACGAGTACGCGCTCAACTTCAGTGGTTTTCAGGAAGATCGTGAGCAACGCCTGCTTTTCGGCCTGTTGGACGAAGGTGACATATTGCTCAACGCGCTCGGCGGTGCTGGCGACGGGCGTTACCGATACCGTGACTGGATCGTCGAGGAACTTGTCGGCCAGATCGCGGATTGCCTTTGGCATGGTTGCCGAAAAGAACAGGGTCTGGCGCGTCTTGGGTAGCAGCTGCACGATGCGCTTCAGCGCGTGGATAAAGCCCAGATCAAGCATCTGATCCGCCTCATCCAGCACCAGGATTTCAATATCGCCCAGCGTTACGAAACGCTGCTCGATCAAATCGATCAGGCGGCCAGGCGTTGCGACCAGAATGTCGACGCCGTTAGCCAGCGTGCTGCGATCCTTGCTGACCGATGTGCCGCCGAACACGGTGGCAATCGACAGTTTGGAGAAACGGCCATAATCGCGTGCACTTTGCGCAATCTGGCTGGCGAGTTCGCGCGTGGGGGCAAGCACCAGCATGCGGCAGGCGCGGGGGCGAACATGCTCGTTGGCGGCAACAAGCCGCTGGATCGACGGCAGCATGAAGGCAGCGGTTTTGCCGGTGCCGGTTTGCGCGATGCCGAGCAGATCGCGGCCCTGGATCAGCGGTGGAATTGCCTGGCGCTGGATGGGGGTGGCTTCGTTATAGCCTTTGTCGGCGAGCGCGCGCTGCAAGGACTCGTTGAGCCCGAGATTTTGGAAGGACATGGTATTCTTTCAGGTAATTGCCAGCATCCCGAGGCCGAAAATTGGGCGCACGGGGAGGCGGGCGGGGACATAATGTCGCGCCCCGCGTGATGTGGGAAGCTTAGGGTTAGAACCGAGGCAGAGCCGGGGAGCATTCTGAACCATTCAGAAGCGCCCGATCACGCTGCATAATGCCTCGCCGAACGCTTAAATGCATGTTGCAGCGCAAAAAGTCAACCCCGCACGGTTTTTGGCGGCCTAAAACGCGCCGGGCAGGTCGCGCTGCATGGGATCGGGCCGGGCCGGCACCAGCAATTGCTGGCTGGGCGCACGCACCGAAGCGGGGCCCTGTTGGCCAGTGGCCACCGCGCCTGCAATGGGGGTGCAGCTTTGCCCGGCAAGGTAGTTGAGCGCGGCACGCGTTGATGCTTCCTGCGGATCGCCAAGCGGCCGGGTCAGGTCATCGGCGGCCTGGCAGCTCGCCTCCACCACACTGGCCAGGCCGGTGAAATAATTGCCCTGGCGGTTGGCATTCTGCGATGCGAAGGCCACCACGCGCAGCCGATCATCGCACGCGCTCATATCCAGCGCGATCTGGCCAACCGGCTTGCCAAAGGTGTTCGACCCGATCAGCCCCAGATTGGCGCGCAGATAGGGCAGCATGCCGTTGGCGACCAGCTCACTCGCTGACGCTGTTGATCCAGTGCCGATCACCGCGATCCGCATGGGCGAAATCGATTGCGCCATGGGGGCAAAGTTTTTGGTCGTGTTGTTCGATGATTTTTCAGGGCGAAACGCGGTGAGATTGAACACTTCTGACGTCAACCGGTTGCCGCCCAGCAGATCGCCGATCAAATCGGCGGTGGAAACCAGCCCCCCGCCATTATAGCGGAAATCAAGGATCACATTGGTGATTCCATTCGCGCGAAAATTGGCAAAGGCATCGCGCAGTGGCTGGTTCGCGGTGGAAATGAACGTACGCAGGTTGATATAGCCAACCCGCCGCCCAGCATCATTGATGATCATTGCACCATAGCGTGAGGATACTGGCGCAAGGCTGAAATCAGCTTTCGCAACGGTAACGATGCGCGATTCGGCACCATTGCTGATCTGCAGCGCGCGGACAGTGCCCGCCGTGTTTGGCCCCAGCGCGTTGGTTACCGCCGCGCTGCCCCCGCTGGCGACCAGCGAAGCGACAGTCTGCAAACTGGTATCGGTGTTCCCGATCGCCAAAATCTGGGTGCCCCGGTCTATCCCCGCAGCAAGCGCAGGTGCGTCTTCAAAACTTTCGGCAACGAACAGCCGTGAGGACGTGTCAAACGCCAGGCGGATACCAAATCCGGCGCTGGACCCTGAGTTGAGGAAGGCGTTTTCGCCTGAAATCGTGGTTAGAAAAGTAAAGAACCGATCCCGGTTCTGCGCGCGCGCGGTGGCTGTCAACGCATCGACATAGGCGTCAACCGTTGCAAAGGGTGTGGGATCAAGGCTGGCCGGCAATGTTTCCGGGAACAGATACCATTCACGCAATTGCGCAAACGCCCAATCCTGGCGCGCGCGAAGCGAACAGGTCGCAAGCGGGGTGGGAGATGGGGTTGGTGAGGGGGCCGGTGTAACCACCGCGGTGATGCCACCACCCGGCGCGGACGATCCACCGCCACTGCACGCCGAAACCAGCGCCATCACGCTCAACGCCGATATCAGGCGATGCTTGGCACTGTTTTTCACGTTCTCTCCCCGGCGTTATTCTAGCGCTTACTGGCCCAGCGTCATTCTGGCGCTTGGCGACAAGGCGCGTTGTACTGCTGTAGTTGAATGCTGGCGATACCAATTGAGTCAAGCTTTGTTGCGGACAGCCGGTGGATGCCAATGGCGGCGTTTGCTTGGGCTCAGGTTGATCGCACTACAAAATCCCGTCATGTCGGTGCCGGGCAGGGCCGCGCGGCGTGCCCGTTCTTGTGGTTGGGGGACAGATTCATGCGGCGTTCGGCGATCCTGCTTTTGGCGGCAACCATGCTGGCAGCGGCGGCCCCGGCCCCGCGCCCGATTGTCGCCGATGATCTGGCAAAGCTGAAGGGCGTCAGCGATCCGCAGGTCGACGCCAAGGGCGAATGGGTCGCCTATGCCGTGCGCACAACCGATGTTGCGGCGGATCGCCAGGAAACGCATTTATGGATGACGCGCTGGGATGGCACCCGCACGGTGCAGCTCACCAGCCGCAAGGGGGAGAGCGAGGCTAACCCGCGCTTCAGCCCTGACGGCCAGTTTATCGCCTTCACGTCATCCCGCGCGGACGATGACAAGCAGAGCCAGCTGTGGCTGCTGGATCGCGCGGGCGGGGAGGCGATGAAGCTGCCCGGTATCAAGGGATCCGTTGACGACATCGTCTGGTCGCCGGATTCCAAATCCATCGCCATGATTGTCAGCGATCCTGAGCCTGACGACAAGCCCGCTGCACCTTCAGTTGCCCCACCCGCGCCTGCGGCAACGCCTGTCCCCAGCGCCGCGCCAGCCGCCGACAACGCACCCCCGGAAGACGAGCCAGTCCCGCCCGCCAAGGCCGCAGACAAAAAGCCAAAGCCAATCGTGATCGACCGTTTCCAGTTCAAGGACGACGGTTCGGGCTATCTGGGCAAGCAGCGCAGCCGGTTATGGATCTATGACCTGACCGCCAAAAAGGCGCGCCGCCTGACGACTGGCGATTATGATGAGGCACTGCCCGCCTGGTCGCCTGATGGCAAAATGATCGCCTTTTCATCAAAGCGCACAGCGGACCCCGACCGCAGCTATGACAGTAATCTTTACCTGGTCGCTGTGGCAACCACGCCGGCCGAGCCGCGCGCGCTGACCATATATCCGGGCGAAGACAATCCCGCCGGCCTGGGAAGCTATCCGGCATGGTCGCCGGATGGCAAAACCATCGCCTATGTTCAGGGTGGCCCGGTTGAGCTGTTCAGCTACGGCGTGCGTACCCTTGCCCTGGTGCCCGCCACCGGGGGTGCGCCGCGCATCTTGACGGGCACGCTTGATCGCAACGTCAGCCAGCCGATCTGGACGCCTGATGGCAAGGCAGTTCGCGTCGCGGTGGAGGATGACGGCGTGGAACGCATCGCAGAGGTGCCGCTGTCCGGCGGCCCCTTGCGCGATATCGCCAGCGGGTTTCGTGTTTTCGCGGCGCCCGTTGCGGCACCAAAGGGTAAGCTGGCGGTGACTATGTCCAGCCCTGCTGCACCGCCAGAAGTGTATGCAATCGACGGCCCCGGCGCGATACGCCAGTTGAGCCATCAGAATGATGACTGGCTGAAACAAGTCGCCATCGCCCCCGTGGCGCGCGCCAGTTACCGGTCAAAAGACGGCACAGACGTTCACGGATTCCTGGTCACGCCGCCGGGCAAAGCGGCGCAAAAGCTGCCGACCATCCTGTACAATCATGGCGGGCCGCAATCGCAGTTTGATGCCAGCTTCAATATCGTCTGGCAGGTTTTCGCCGGGCACGGCTATGCCGTTGTTTCCACCAATCCGCGCGGCGGGACGGGCCGGGGCCAGGCCTATGCAAAGGCACTTTACGCCGATTGGGGCGGCCCCGCCGTGCCTGATGCGCTGGCCGGGGTGGATGATGCCGTGGCAAAGGGCATTGCCGATCCGGCGCGGTTATACATTGGCGGCTGGTCTTATGGCGGCATGCTGACCAATTACGTCATCGCATCCGACACACGGTTCAAGGCGGCGGTATCGGGCGCGAGCATCAGCAATATTCTGGCCGGTTATGGAACGGACCAATATATCCGCGATTACGAAGTCGAACTGGGCCGCCCCTGGGAACATATGGATGTGTGGCTGCGCAATTCTTACCCGTTCTACCACAATGAAAAAATCGTCACGCCAACGCTGTGGATGGCGGGGGACAAGGATTTCAACGTGCCCCTGCTCAATTCAGAACAAATGTACCAGGCGCTGAAAAGCCGCAACATCAACACCCAACTCATCATCTACCCCGGCGAACACCACGGCCTGCGCCGGCCCAGCTTTCTGAAGGACCGGATGGTGCGATGGCTGGCCTGGTATGACAAACAGGCGGCTCCTTGATTGGGTGCCCAACGCGTTTGTCGACCGATGCCGCTGAGCAAAGCCGCTGGGCAAGATTGAGATCCTCCGCTGCCAAGCCCTTTCACCAGCCCCGACAAGCTGCCATTATTTGCATTGTCACAAGCAAGGGGGAGACGGTTGGTGAACGGTATCGGCGCAACGGATCGCAGGACATTGCTGAAGGGCGCGGCGCTCGGCGCGGTGATGGCCGTACCTGGCGCGGCGCTCGCCAAGGACGATGTGGCGATCTTGCGAAAGACGATTGCCGCTGGGCACGATGCCGCGATCAAGCGGTTGCGCGACTGGATCGCCCTGCCGACGATTGCCGCTGAGGGCCGCAACGTAAAGGAGGGCGCGGCCTATATGGCAGAACTCGCCCGGGAAGCAGGCTTTCAGCATGTCGAGATCGTGCCGACAGACGGCTTGCCCGGCGTGTTCGCCACCATGGACAATGGCGCGAAGAAGACGCTCGCGCTGTACTTCATGTACGACGTCAAGCAGTTCGATCCCGCCGAATGGACGTCGCCCCCGCTTGACGGGAAGATCGTCGATCGAGCGGGGCTTGGCAAAGTGCTGGTCGGGCGCGGTGCGGTAAACCAGAAAGGGCCTGAGTCGGTCGTCCTGGCCGCCCTCGCCGCGATGAAGGCGGCAGGACGCAAACCGCCCGTCAACCTGGTGCTGATGTGCGAGGGCGAGGAAGAGATTGGATCGCCGCACTTCACCCAGATTGTGCGCCGCCCTGATGTTACAGCGGCTTTGCGCAAATGCGTCGGCGCGGTGATCCCCAGCGCGTGGCAATCGCCGAATGACGGTGCCGCCGAAATCAACCTGGGCGCCAAGGGCATCATCGAATGCGAGCTGATCGCGTCAGGTGAAAAATGGGGTAGGGGGCCGGCCAAGGATTTGCATTCGTCGATGAAGGCAGTGGTGGACAGCCCCGCCTGGCATTTGGTCCAGGCGTTGCAGACGCTGGTGAGTGCCGACGGCAACACGCCAGCCATCGATGGCTGGTTTGAAAAGGTGCGCCCGCTGACCGAGCGCGAAAAGGCGTTGATTGCCGATTCCGCTGCCAAGCATAGCGAGGCCACCGCGAAGCAGCAGATGGGGGTGAAGCATTTCATCAACGACTTGAGCTGGGGCGAAACGCAGCAGCGGCTGGCGTCGCAGCCGACCGTCAATATCGAGGGGCTGATCGCGGGCTATACCGGGCCGGGTGGCAAGACGATCCTGCCATCGCGCGCGGTGGCAAAACTCGATATGCGGCTGGTGCCCAATCAGACCCACGATGATTGCGTGACGAAGATCAAGGCGCATCTGGCGAAGCGCGGCTTTGCCGATGTCGAAGTGAAGGTGACCGGCGGTTATGATCCGACCGAAACCGACGAGAATTCGTCGCTGATCAAAGCCGAACTCGCGACGTATCAGCGCGCAGGCGTGAAGACGTCGGTTTATCCGCGGCTGGCTGGATCATGGCCGGGCTATGTCTTCACCTCGGCGCCGGTGTCGCTTGCTGCTGGTCAATTCGGTTTCGGTCACGGCAGTGGAGCGCATGCGCCCGACGAATATCTGCTGATCGAAAGCACCAACCCGAAGGTGCTGGGCTATGACGATTCGGTGATGGGATTTATCGACTTCTTCTATCAAATCGCCGCCACCGGCTGACGCGGTTCGGGCCGGGGGCATCACATGCCCCCGGCCCGCGCCGCAAACGGGCGGAAAGGCGATCGGCATAGGTGCCACCTACCGCTCATAAGCCTTCGGCAGCGCGCCTTCTTGCGGCGTCAGATATCGCTTCAGCAGCTGGCCTTGGCGCGTGCCCAGCGATTGCTTGACGCCGTCAATCCATACCATCTGTGCTGCGCTATCCAGTTCGAGCGGGTCGCCTGACCAGATCACGACATCACCGGCGCGGCCGGGGCGTAACGAGCCGATTTCGCCGCCCAGGCCCACTGCTTCGGCGGGGAGCGAGGTGATCGCGGCAAAGGCGGCGTTCCAGTCTAGACCGGTGGCACCGGGCACCTTGGTGAGCGCGACCAGATTGCCGGCATATTGCTTTTCAAGCCGCGCCTGCCGCGCTTCATTGTCGTTGATCGTGCCGATGCCAACCAGCACGCCCGCCGCCTTCATCCGCCCGACATTGGATTGCGTGGCGGCAAGCGATTCAAAGGATTCGGGCAAATCGTTCAGTGCTGACGCGATCACCGGCACCTTGGCGGCGGCGAGTTGCGTGGCGACCATCCAGCCTTCCGAAACGCCCACGAAAACCATCCGCAATTGCGGCATCGCTTTTTTGATGTCGATCAGCGCCAGCATATCCGATGCACGCTCGACATGGATTAGCAATGGCATCCGTCCGCTGATGACCGGGGCCAGCGCTTCTGCATCGGCGCGGGTCAGCAGTGCCTCCTTGCCCTGATCGGCATAGCCAGCCGGATTGCGGGCATAATCGCGTGCCTGAAACAGGGCGTTTTTGAACATGCTGAGCGCTGCCGGGCGGCTGCCGCCAGCGGCGCGCGCGCCACCCTCGCCATATTCCATATACTGGAAGGCACGCGGCGTGCTGACCGGGGCGGTATCGCTGCCCAGATCGATCACCGCGCCCATCCCTGCAAAAATCGATCCACGATTGTCAGGCGCGACAATGGCGCGGGTGATGCCTTCTGCCCGGTTGAGCGGGATGGAACTGGTATGCGGGTTCACCGCAGGTGACACATCGATTGCGGCGTGAAACGGACTGCCATTGGCGCTGGCATCATTGGTCGGGTCAACGGCGTCGACCTCAACAATCCCCATCCGCGTGAAGCCTGCGACGATTCCGGGGGTTACCCAGCGGCCACCCGCGTCAATCACTTCCATGCCAGCAGGCACCGCGACGCCAGGACCAGCGGCGACAACCTTGCCATTACGCACCACCACAGTGCCGCCAGCAATGGGTGCGGACCCATCGCCAATGACCAGCTTGGCGTTGGTGATCGCCACCGATTGCGCAGCGGCGGAGAATGACAGGGCAGGGGTGGCGAGAACCGCCGCGGTCAATAGCAACAGGCGCTTCACTTCACATCTCCCGAGCCAGGCTGGCCAAGTTCGAAATCGGATACCGGTCGCAAGCGCGGATCATGCGAATCATACAGCAGCGCGCCGTCAATCCACACCATATCCGGCCGGGTATAGACGCTGAACGGATTGCCGTTCCACAACACCACGTCTGCCATTTTGCCCGGTTTCAGGCTGCCGGTTTTGTCAAATATCCCCAGCGCCTTGGCCGGGCCAGAAGTGAGCCAGGTCCAGGCAGTGGCATCGGAAATGTCTATCCCTGCACGCCGCCCGGCGGCCAGCGCCTTGGCGACTTCCTGGTTCAGCCGCTGAATGCCGTTCGCGTCATCCGAATGGATCATCGCACAGGCACCGGCCTTGTGTAGCAGCGGCAGGTTTTCGCTGATCGCGTCATAGGATTCCATTTTGAAACCCCACCAGTCCGCCCAGACGGCGGCACAGGTGCTGTTCGCCTTCAGCAGATCGCCAATTTTATAGGCCTCAACCGCGTGGTGGAACGCGCTGACACGATAGCCAAATTCCTTGGCCATATCCATCACCAGCGCCATTTCGTCCGCGCGGTAGCAATGGTTCTGCACCAGGATTTCGCCGGCCAGCACACCGCGCAACGTATCCATGCCAATGTCGCGCGCGGGCGGCTCGCCGCCGTCTGCCTCATATTTGTCCCAGCGGCGCTTATACTCAGCGGCGCGTGCCCAGGTTTGGCGATCAACGGCGATATTGCCCATCCGCGTCGAAGGCTGACGACCCTTGCCGCCATAAACGCGCTTGGGGTTTTCCCCGCAGGCCATTTTCAGTCCGTAAGGCGCGCCGGGGAACTTCATGCCCTGCGGCGTGCTCGCATAGACGTTTTTCAGCACCACGGATCGCCCGCCAAACAAATTGGCGGAGCCGGGCAAAATCTGCAGCGTGGTGACGCCGCCATTGGCAAGCGCTCGGCTGAAACCGGGGTCTTGCGGCCACACGCTGTGTTCGGCCCATACATCGGCGGTAACGGGACTAGTCGCCTCATTGCCATCCGAATTCGCGTCGACGCCTGGCGAAGGATAATTGCCGAGATGGCTGTGAATATCGATCACGCCGGGGGTCAGGGTTTTGCCGGTGCCGTCAATGATCACCGCGCCTGCTGGCGCTGCGATGGTCTGGCCAACTTCAACAATCTTGCCATCGGCAAACAACGCGGAACCGCGCTCAATCTTGCCGCCTTCGCCGTCAAAAATCGTGACGTTGGTGATCAGCGTCGGCTTGCCCGGATAGGCCTTGTAGGTCGAAGGGAAGGGATCGTGATTATACCCCTTGCCCATGCCGGGGCCGGACCTGGCCGGTGCATTCGCCGCCGTTTTCGGCTTGGCATTGCCGCTGGTCGCACAGGCGGATAACAAAATCGCCGCCGCCAATGTGGCGATGATGCCCGGCGTGATCCCCGGCGTGATCCCCGGCGTGATCCCCGGCTTGATCCCCGGCTTCATCCTTGTCGTCATGCTAACCCCTTTTTGGCCTGTTGTTCGGGCCTTTGGGGCTAACATTCCGGCAATATGCGCCCATGTCAATCACGGGCAGGTCCAATCCATCAGGCGATCAAAGTGATCGCCCGATGAGTTCCTTCATGATTTCATTCGTGCCGCCATAAATCCGGCTGACGCGTGCACCGCGCCACATGCGGGCGATGGGATATTCGTTCATATAGCCTGCGCCGCCGTGCAATTGCAGGCACTTGTCCATCACTTCCCATTGCAGATCGGTATGCCATAATTTGGCGGCTGCGCCCTCGGTTGGGGTCAATTCCTTGGCGAGGTGGCGCTTGATCGCCCAGTCGAGATGCGCCCAGCCAACCTGCAGCTTCGCCTTCAGATCGGCCAGCACGAAACGGGTGTTCTGGAAATCAAAAACCGTGCCCATAAACGCCTTGCGATCCTTGGTGAAGGCGACCGTATCGTCAAATGCGCGCTGGGCAGATGCCTGTACGCCGATGGCGATCGACAGGCGTTCCTGCGGCAACTGGCTCATCAGATAGATAAAGCCCTTGCCCTCTTCACCCAGGCAATTGGTCATCGGCACGCGGACGTCTTCGAAGAACAACTCGCTGGTGTCGGCGGCATCCTGGCCGATCTTGTCGAGGTTGCGCCCGCGCTTAAAGCCTTCCCGGTCAGCCTCGACCAGGATGATCGACATGCCCTTATAGGCGGGTTTGGCGTCGGGATCGGTCTTGGCGACGACCAGGATCAGGTCGGCGTTCTGGCCGTTGGTGATGTACGTCTTGCTGCCGTTGATGACGTAATGATTGCCATCTTTTTTGGCGCTGGTGCGGATCGCCTGCAGATCAGAACCGGTACCCGGCTCGGTCATCGCAATCGCGGTGATGGTTTCGCCCGATACGAGGCGAGGTAGCCACTGCTTCTTCTGCTCTTCGGAGCCGTACTGGACCAGATAATCGCAAACAATGTCGGATTGCAGCGAGAAGCCGAGCGGCACGCCAATGTACGACACTTCCTCATCAACAATCGCGTTATAGCCAAAATCAAGGCCAAGCCCGCCATATTCTTCCGGCACGGTTGGGCACAGCATGCCAATGGCACCGCCCTTTTTCCAGATTTCCTTGTCGACAATGCCGGCTTCTTCCCAGTCATTCACATGGGGCACGGCTTCTTTTTGCAAAAAGCTGCGCACGGTCTGGCGGAAAGCCTCATGATCTTCGCCATAAGCGAAGCGGCCGGAAAGTGTGTCGAGCATGTCAGTCCTCTCTTGAAACCTTTTGCCCAAATTGCGGGCACGCGGCGGCGCGGTCAATAGGGCAGTTGGCCTATGGCTGGTCTCGACACGCCGCGCGAGCAGAGTAAGGTTGGCAAAACGATAAACGCAGGAGAGACTATGAAACTGGCCAGCCTTAAACACGGTCGTGATGGCAAACTGGTCGTCGTGTCGCCCGATCTGGCCTGGTATGCCGATGCGGGCCATATCGCGCCGACAATGCAGGCTGCGCTCGATGATTGGGACACGTTGTTGCCCGCGTTGCAGAACCTGTCGACTGATCTGGAGCATGAGGCGATCCCGATGCGGCGCTTCCACGAACATGGGGCTGCCGCACCCCTGCCGCGCGCTTACCAATGGGCTGATGGCTCTGCCTATGTGAACCATGTCGCGCTGGTGCGGCAGGCGCGCGGCGCCGAAATGCCCGACAGCTTCTGGCACGATCCGCTAATGTATCAGGGCGGATCGGACGGGTTTTTGGGGCCGCGGGATTCGATTCCGCTGAAAGATGAAGCCTGGGGCTGCGATTTGGAGGGCGAAGTTGTCGTCGTCACTGGCGATGTGCCGATGGGCGCAACCCGCGACGAAGCGCTGGCCGCGATCCGGCTGGTCGGCCTCACCAATGACGTGTCCTTGCGCAACTTGATCCCCGGTGAACTCGCCAAGGGGTTCGGCTTTTTCCAGTCAAAACCTGCCAGCGCCTTTTCGCCGGTGTTCGTCACACCCGATTCGCTGGGTGACTGGTGGAAAGACGGCAAGCTTCACCGCAAGCTGATGATCGACCTGAACGGCAAGGCTTTGGGGCGCGTGAATGCGGCTGAGGATATGACATTCGATTTCGGCACGCTGATCGCCCACGCCGCCAAAACGCGCGCACTGGCCGCTGGCACCATCATCGGATCGGGCACGGTTTCTAATCGCGGCGCGGATGGCGGGCCGGGCAAGCCGATTGCCGATGGCGGCGTTGGCTATGCGTGTCTTGCCGAAGTGCGCACCGTGGAAACGATCTCAGCCGGTGCGCCGGTAACGCCGTTCCTGAAAGCGGGGGACACGGTGCGGATTTGGGCAGAGGATGACCGGCATCACACTATTTTCGGCGCGATAGAACAGTCGGTGGTCGCGGTTTAGGCTGCGAACCCACGAACGACCGCTATTGGCGCACGGGCAGAACGGTGGAGATTGGGTGGATTGCGGAAAGGCGGCTTTCGGGAGAGGACAAGCTTTAAGCAGCCGTAGTTGATGATGGGCAATACATCCTGAAGGAGGTTTCGTTGAGGTACATCGCCATTTTAGCTCTGGCTGCCTCCCCCGCGACATCGCAATCGGTCCAATACCCGCCGAGAGGATCAGCGGAACAGCGCGCCGCGTATGTTCGAGGCCAGGCAAATCAAATTAGGTTTGAACAGAAGCTATTCGTGGATGCGGGGTTTCAACCGATCGAAGCTCTTGCGGCAGATAAACGAACCGTAAAGCGCGTGTTGTTCGCAGACCCGTACATGATGCTACGGGTTCCGGGCATAGAAATTGAGCGGATGACGAATGGGACAATCACGCTGAAGCTGATCGGCCGTACCGGGGCAAGCACTCCAGCAATCCTGCCAACTTCTGCTTGGACACTCCTGAGCAGCTTGCAAGGGACGTTGTTGAGGCCAAAGCAGTATGTGCCTTGGGATCCGCCCAATGCCAATGCCCCGGCGCCGCTGCCACCGCCGATTTGTCATGGCTGGATTGCTCGTTTTGGCACGGCCGATGAGACGGGCGTTCAGAGCGGAAGCTGGGGGCAGTGTGGGGGTGCCGATCAACCATTATCCGTCTTCGCCGTTGAAATGGCGAGATTGGCGGTCTCAACGCGCCCAGCTTGCAAGTTCGACGACGCCAATCCGTTCTGGGCTTTCAACGCGTGCTTCTCTGGTCAACCAAAACCATCGCCCGACCGGATTTGAAAATCGATGGGTTAGAGCGGCAGCTACTAGGGTCAGCAGTCAGGCGAACGAATGTCTGCGTTTGGGGCGATAGCCGACAGGCTGCTTTTTATGAGCCTATGACCTATACTAGCTGTGAGGGTCGGCGAATTTCCGCTTCCTCGGTTCTGGCTGCTCCCTTCGCCTTGGCTCGGGGCGAACAGGGGGCGGCTCACATGAGGCCGGATTCAACACCAACGATCAGCGACGGGCGATCAGCGGCCGGCGCGGGGGTTTTTCCAGAATGTCCGCGCCACCAGGGCTGCTGCAACATAAACCGCGTACAGTGCCAGCGAGGGTAGCAGCATCAGCGCTGATATCGTCAGAAAGCCAATGCCGATAACCGCATCAATGGCGGGGAGGCTGGCGGTGCGGGTCTTGGCGCGGGTAATTGGCTGCATGTACATGAAGCGGCTCCTGTCTCATGGGCATAATGCATGACACAGGTTAATGATCCCTGACGGATTGACGTCGAAAGCCTGACCCTGGAATTTACCTGCCACGCAAGGACAAGGAAGCCCGTGATGATCGAAGCCAAGCGCACCCCTGAAGACCGTTTTGCAGCGATTCCCGATTTTGATTTTCCGGTGCGCTATGTCGATGATCTGCCGGGGTATGAGGGGTTACGCAGCGCCTATATTGATGCAGGGCCTGCCGACGCCGACCGCGTGTTCCTGTGCCAGCACGGCGAACCCAGCTGGAGCTTTTTGTACCGCCGGATGATCCCGGTTTTTCTGGAAACCGGCGCGCGAGTGATCTGCCCCGATTTTCTGGGCTTTGGCCGGTCTGACAAGCCGGTGCATCAGGCTGATTACAGCTTCGACTTCCACCGCAACTGGCTGATCGCGCTGGTGGAGCGGCTTGACCTGAAAAACATCACGCTGGTGGTGCAGGATTGGGGTGGGCTGATCGGGCTGACCCTGCCGGTCGCGCCGGGCATGGCGGATCGGATCGCGCGGCTGATCGTGATGAACACAGGTATCGGCACCGGGGCGTCGCCCGGCCCCGGTTTTATGATGTGGAAGGCCTATGCCGCGTCCACGCCCGATCTTCCGATTGGTGCGCTGATTGCACGGGGCACGCCGCACCTGACGGCTGCTGAGATTGCCGCCTATGACGCGCCGTATCCTGACGCCAGTTACAAGGCCGGCGCACAGATATTCCCGTCGCTGGTGCCGATTGAGCCGGACATGGCGGGTGCCGCGATTGGCCGCGCGGCGGCTGAATTCTGGTCGCAGCGCTGGGCCGGGCCCAGCTTCATGGCGGTGGGGGCTGCCGATCCGGTGTTGGGGCCGCCGCAGATGGAGGCGCTGCGCAAACAGATCAGGGGGTGCCCGCCACCCATGATGATCGAAGACGGGGGCCATTTCGTCCAGGAATGGGGTGAACCGATTGCCCGCGCCGCGATTGCCGCATTTGGTGGTCGTTGAGGTCTCGCCATAGCCGTTGAAATTTTATAACAAGGTGCTGATAAGCGAGTCCCGGGCTGGCCGGATACCCGCAATGGAGAGATCATGGCTGGCGATCCGCCACGTGCCAATTTGCCACCGTTGACGCTGCACGTGCCAGAGCCGCGTTTCCGGCCCGGCGATGCGGTTGATTTTGTCGATATGGATGTGCCGCCAGCAGGCAGCGCGCCGCGCCCCGATACCGCCGCCCGGCCCGATAGTTTTGCGCCGCTGGCGTACGGGATGATCCGGGTGCTGGATGATGATGGCCAAGCTGTTGGCCCGTGGAACCCGCGACTTTCGCCTGATATGCTGCGGCGAATGCTGCGCAGCATGGCGCTGGTCCGCGCGTTTGATGAACGCATGTTTCGTGCCCAGCGCCAGGGCAAGACCAGCTTTTACATGAAGTGTACCGGCGAAGAAGCCATCGCCGTCGCCGCCGCGCATGCGCTGGATTATGAGGATATGTGCTTTCCCTCCTATCGCCAGCAGGGGCTGCTCATCGCGCGTGGCTGGTCGCTGGTCGACATGATGAACCAGATTTATTCGAACAAGGGTGATCGGTTGCAGGGCAAGCAGTTGCCGATCATGTATTCGGTAAAGGAAGCCGGGTTCTTCTCCATCTCTGGCAATCTCACCACGCAATATCCGCAAGCCGTTGGCTGGGCGATGGCGAGTGCGGCAAAGGGTGATACGCGCATCGCCGCCACCTGGTGCGGGGAAGGATCAACGGCAGAAGGCGATTTCCATTCGGCGTGCACCTTTGCCAGTGTCTACCGCGCGCCGGTGATCTTCAACGTCGTCAATAATCAATGGGCGATCAGCAGTTTTTCGGGTTTTGCCGGCGCAGAATCGACCACCTTTGCTGCGCGGGCGATTGGCTATGGCATTGCCGGGCTGCGGGTGGACGGGAATGATGCACTCGCCGTCTATGCCGCCACTGCCTGGGCCGCCGAACGCGCGCGCACCAACCAGGGGCCAACGCTGATCGAGCATTTCACCTACCGGGCGGAGGGGCATTCGACATCGGATGATCCGGGGCAATACCGGTCGGCGGGCGAACCCAATGCCTGGCCGCTCGGCGATCCGATCAAGCGGCTTTGCGACCACCTGATCGCTATTGGCGAATGGGACGCCGAGCGCCACGCCGCACAGGATCTTGAACTCGCCGAACAGGTCAAAACCGCGCAAAAGGAAGCCGAGAAAAATGGCATATTGGGCCACGGCCTCCACCAGCCGCTCGAAACGCTGTTCGATGGGGTGTTCGAAGAAATGCCCTGGCACTTGCGCGAGCAGCAGGCACAAATGATCGCCGAAGAAACCGCCAGCGGCCGCCCATGGGCTGTAAAATCGTGACGCTGTTTTTTCCATTCGTCACCCCGGCCTTGCGCCGGGGTCCCGCTTCCTTTCGCCCGCTGAAGAATAGCGGAACCGCGGCTCAGGGCCGGGGTCACGGGAGGGTGGGATGACTGATTGGCGTGATGGGGATTCACCAGTGGCGGATAGCTCGAATACCACCCGCATGAACATGATCCAGGCGATTAATTCGGCCATGGACGTGATGATGGACCGCGACCCCGATATCGTCGTGATGGGCGAGGATGTTGGCTATTTTGGCGGTGTGTTTCGCGCCACCGCAGGGTTGCAGGCGAAATATGGCACGCGGCGCGTGTTTGATACGCCGATCACCGAATGCGGCATCATCGGCGTTGCGGTGGGGATGGGGGCCTATGGCCTGCGCCCGGTGCCTGAAATCCAGTTCGCTGATTATATCTATCCCGCGCTCGACCAGTTGGTGAGTGAGGCGGCGCGGCTACGCTATCGATCCGACGGCGAATTCACCTCGCCCATCACGGTGCGCTCACCGTTCGGTGGCGGCATTTTTGGCGGGCAGACGCATTCGCAGTCGCCCGAGGGTATTTTCACCCATGTATCGGGCATTAAGACGGTGATCCCGTCGACGCCCTATGATGCCAAGGGGCTGTTGATCGCGGCGATTGAGGATAATGATCCGACGATCTTCTTCGAACCCAAGCGGATCTATAACGGCCCGTTCGACGGCCATTGGGACAAGCCGACGCAAAACTGGTCGCAGCATCCGGCGGGCGAGGTGCCGACGGGCTATTACAAGATCGATCTGGGCAAGGCCAAGATCGTGCGTGCGGGCGATGCGCTGACGGTGCTGGCCTATGGCACGATGGTGCATGTCGCGCTGGCGGTGATTCAGGAAGCGGGCGTTGATGCCGAGGTGATCGATCTGCGCACATTGGTGCCGCTCGACATTCAGACCATCGAGGCATCGGTGAAGAAAACCGGGCGCTGCATGATTGTGCATGAAGCAACGCGCACCAGCGGTTTCGGTGCGGAACTGTCGGCTTTGGTACAGGAACGCTGCTTCTATCACCTCGAAGCACCCATTGAGCGCGTGACGGGTTTTGACACGCCCTATCCGCACAGCCTGGAATGGGCCTATTTCCCTGGCCCCGTCCGCATTGGTGAGGCCCTGAAGAAAATCATGAAGGACGCATAATGGCACGCTTCACCTTCAAACTGCCGGATATCGGCGAAGGCATTTCGGAAGCCGAAATTGTCGCGTGGCACGTGGCGGTTGGCGACCGGATTGAGGAAGATCAGCAGATCGCCGACATGATGACCGACAAGGCCACCGTCGAGATGGAATCGCCGGTATCGGGCGTGGTGGTGGAACTGGCGGGGGAGGTTGGCGATCAGGTGTCGATCGGTGCTGCGCTGGTGGTGATTGAAACGGACGGCGATTTTTCGGCGGAAGAAGCGCCCGCCTTGCGCGATGATGCGCCGACAGAGCTGAAAGCCGCACCCGCAACAGCGGCACAGGCCGAAGTGGCCGAACAATATGGCGCGGAAAATCCCGGGGTGGGGAAGGTTGCCTCTGTCGATAAGACTCCCACCAGTGCTCCTGCGCAGGCAGGAGCCCAGAGCCAAGAACGTAACGCTAGTGATCCTGGGCTCCTGCCTGCGCAGGAGCACAAATCGGTTACTTCGGCGCCAGTCCTTGCCTCTCCCGCTGTGCGCGCCCGCGCCACAGATCTCGGCATCGACCTTGCCACTGTGAAAACCGATGGCGACCGCGTTCGTCATGCTGATCTCGACGCGTATCTTCGCTATCAGTCTGGCCAGGGCTATCACGCGCCGCACGCCAGTCGTGCGCGCGCTGATGATCCGATCAAGGTTATCGGCATGCGCCGCAAAATTGCGGAGAATATGCAGGCGGCAAAGCGCAACATCCCGCATTTCACCTATGTCGACGAGATTGACGTGACCGCGCTGGAGGCGATGCGTGCCGACCTGAACGACAATCGCGGTGCCCGCCCGAAACTGACGATGCTACCGCTGATGATCGTCGCGATCTGCAAGGCAATCCCCGATTTCCCGATGATCAACGCGCGTTATGATGATGAAGCGGGCGTCGTTACCCGGCATGGCAGCGTCCATCTGGGCATGGCGACGCAAACGCCCGCCGGGCTGATGGTCCCGGTGATCCGCGATGCGCAGGATCGCAACGTGTGGCAGCTGGCGAGCGAAATCGGTCGGCTGGCAGAGGCCGCGCGGACCGGCAAGGCCAAGGTGGAGGAAATGTCGGGCTCGACGCTGACGATCACCTCGCTCGGGCCACTGGGCGGCATCGCGACCACGCCGGTCATCAACCGCCCCGAAGTCGCGATCATCGGCCCGAACAAGATTGTCGAGCGGCCGGTTTTTGTCGGCGATGAGATCGTCCGCGCCAAGCTGATGAACCTGTCAATCAGCTGCGATCACCGCGTGGTCGATGGCTGGGACGCAGCGAGCTTTGTTCAGCTGCTCAAGAAATATATCGAAACCCCGGTGCTGCTGTTCGCCGATTGAACTTGGTCGCGCGATAGCGTTGTTTGCTTGCCGCACACCCCGGCGGCGGGCATGCGCGGGGAATGACGGGGGAAAATCAACACACGCTGCGCACCGGGCTGATCCTTGCGGTCGGCGCCTATGCGTCCTGGGGGCTGCTGCCGCTATATCTGCGATTGCTGCGGGGCGTGCCTGCGCTGCAATTGCTGTCGCACCGCGTGCTGTGGTCGGTGCTGTTGCTTGTTGTGATCGTGATCATAACCAAACAGGTGCGCCCCATCCTTGCCGCCGCACGCGGACGCACCTTGCTGTTGCTGATGGCCAGTTCATTGCTGATCGCGGTCAACTGGATCGTGTATATCTGGTCGGTGCAGAACGCCCATGTGATTGAGGCGAGCCTGGGCTATTTCATGAACCCGCTCGTCAATGTGGCATTTGGTGTGGCGCTGCTTGGCGAAAAGCTGCGGCGTTGGCAGGGCGTGGCGATTGGTATCGCGGCACTCGGCGTGGTGGCGCTGGCGGTTGTTGAAGGTGGGGCAATCTGGATATCGCTGGTGCTCGCGGCATCGTTCAGCACCTATGGGCTGATCCGCAAGGTGGTGCCAATTGACGCGCTGGGCGGGCTGACGGTGGAAACGGTGCTGCTCGCGCCGTTTCTGCTGGTTTTTCTGTTGATTGAAAGCACGGCGGGTCGTGGCAGTTTTGGCCAGAGCGGGGGCACGGACGCGCTGTTGATCCTGTCGTGCGTCGTCACGGCAATGCCGCTGCTGATGTTTGCCGCGGCAGCGCGTCGGCTGCGCTATACCACGATCGGGCTGCTCCAGTTCATGTCGCCGTCATTGCAATTTGCGCAGGCCGTGTTCCTGTTCGGTGAGCCGCTGCGCCCGGTGCAGGCGGCCACTTTTGTCCTGATCTGGGCAGGCTGCGCGCTATATGCGTGGGACAGCCTGCGCGCCGCAGGTGAGCGCTAGCGGACGATGTCGGCGGCGTGCGGTAGGCCGCTCTATCGGTGCTGTAACGTCAATCATTAGGGGTTCGTGCCGCACATCGTTAAACTGGTGATCAATCAACCAAGGGGCCTGATCATGCGGCATGATGTGGAGTTTACCAACGCAGCGGGCGTGAAACTGGTTGGTCGGCTGGAAATGCCGCCGGGCCGCGTGCGCGCGGTGGCGCTATTTGCGCATTGCTTTACCTGCACGGCAAACAGCCACGGCGCGCGGCGGGTCAGCCTGGCGCTGGCCGAACACGGCATTGCGACGCTGGCATTTGATTTTACCGGGCTGGGCAAGAGCGAGGGTGATTTCGCCGACAGCCATTTTGCCGCCAATGTCAGCGATCTGGTCAGCGCCGCTGCCTATCTGCGGGGCACGATTGGCGCGCCTGCCATATTGGTTGGCCATTCGCTTGGGGGGGCTGCCGTGATTGCCGCGGCTGCTCAAATTCCGGAAACGACCGCCGTGGTCACCATTGGTGCGCCATTTGATCCAGCGCATGTCTTGCACCAACTGGGCGATCAGGTGGCCGCTGTACGCGCCGCCGGGCAGGCGCAGGTGAGCATTGGCGGCCGGCCATTTGACGTGTCGAGCGCGTTCCTTGACGCGGTGGAGGGGCATGATCAGGCCGGGCGGCTGGCCAATCTGAAGCGGGCATTGCTGGTGCTGCATGCCCCGCTCGACGCGATAGTGGGTATTGAAAATGCAGCGGAAATTTTCACAGCGGCCCGGCACCCCAAAAGCTTCGTCTCGCTCGACGGCGCCGATCATTTGCTCACCTTTGCGGCCCCGGCAGCCTATGCTGCTGCCATCATTGCCGCCTGGGTTGAACCCTATCTGCCCGTAGCGGCTTCCATCGATGCGCCATCCGAAGGCGAGGTACGCGTCGTCACCACCAGTGCGAAATTCACGTCGATTGTCGATTCATCAGGGCATAGCTTCCTTGCCGATGAGCCGTTGAAGGTTGGCGGTGCTGATCTGGGCCCCACGCCCTATGATCTGTTGCTGTCCGCACTTGGCACCTGCACCGCAATGACCATCAAACTCGTCGCTGATCGGGAGGGGATGCCGTTGCAATCCGTCAGTGTCGATCTGCGTCATGATCGGTGCCATTCCGACGATTGCGCCGCAACGGGCGAAGGGAGACCCAAAATCGAGGTGCTGTCGCGCGATGTGACGCTGACGGGTGATCTGAACGCGGCGCAGCGCGCCCGGTTGCTTGTCATCGCAGACAAATGCCCAGTCCACCGCACGCTGGAATCCCACCCGGTGATCAGGACGCGGCTGGTGTAGGGACGAGATAAGGCGATCCAGATGGGTTCGTTTTGTTTCCCATAATTAATCAAATTCGTTTGAAAGCTTGGGGAGAACGCGCCGTTATCAACCCGCCAGTTTTTGAGCATCGCCCTTTGGAGCATCGTGCTTGAAACATGAATCGTCATGCCGAGCGCAGCGAAGCAAGCCAGCGTGCCGCGCGTCGTGAAGCTGGATTGCTGCCAGGCGGGTTTTGCGCTGGATTTGCGGCTCATCTGCGCCTGCTCGCAGCACCCCCTGCCGACTGCCGCATTGGTTTGACAGCACCGGCCGTGCAAAGCATGACGGGCTAACCCAAGGTGTCCGCGCAATCGGGGGATGATCAGTGCACAACACACCGCATCTCCTGCCGCGCTCATATTGCAGTCTGGTGATGTTGCGACCACATCACGCCCACCTCAGAGGAGTATGATCATGCCGAAATTTGCCGCCGGTGTCGTTCGCTTCCAGCGCGACATTTACCCGCAGAAGGCGGAACTATTCACCAAGCTGAGCACGGGACAATCTCCTGAGGCGCTGTTTATAACCTGCTCTGACTCGCGAATCGAACTTGGCATGCTAACGCAAAGCGAGCCCGGCGATCTGTTCGTGGTGCGCAACGCCGGTAATATCGTGCCACCCCACAGCAACTCCAGCGGCGCGACGACAGCGGCGATCGAGTTTGCCGTGACTGGACTCGGCGTCCAGCATATCGTGATTTGCGGCCATACCGATTGCGGTGCCATGAAAGGGGCTGTGGCGCCGGACAAGCTAGACGCCATGCCGCATGTTCGGGACTGGCTTGGTTATTCGCGGGCAGCCGTCGAAATCGTCAATGCTGTCGGTGGCGATCTCAATGACCATGACCGGATGCTTTTGCTGCTCGAACAAAATGTCGTGCTGCAATTGAACCACCTCAAGACGCATCCTGCGGTTGCCGTCGCCATGGCCAAGGGTGTGATGACGCTCCACGGGTGGGTCTATGATATTGCCGACGGCGAAATCTATGCGCTCGATGAAGCGACTGGCCAGTTTACGACGGTGTCGAAACGCTATGCCGCCCAGGTAGCCAAATATATGGACCACCCACCGCATGGGTAAACGGTGTCCGGCTTAGACCAATCAGTACCGCTAGAGCATCGCGCCGTAATTCACGACCACCCGTCACCCACGAGCGCAGCGAAGCAATCCAGCGTGCCGCGCGTGGTGAAGCTGGATTGCTTCCCCCGGCAAAAGGCCGGGGTCGCAATGACGATTCAGATTGTACGCAGGTGGCTCTACCGTGTCCCGCGCGCCACGAGGTCAAACTTTATCCGCACCCATGCGCCGATTAACAGCCTGCCGCCCTTGCGCGGTGGGCGTACCCGGAATTGCCACGCCGCCTCGCGCACACCGCGCGCCAGCCCTGTGCCGCCGGGGGATTCGCCTAACAACTGGCAATCCTCCACCCGGTATTTTGGCGCTGTCTTGCACGCGATCAACGCAGAGCCACCGCGCAGGCCCTTAGGGATATAGAATGCCATTTCGGCCTCGGTCGGCTCGCGGTACCATTCGGCGTAATATAGCGGCTCGCCGTTCGGGCCTGTGCCTGCAACTTCGGTATCATTGGCGTCATCGCCGTCCGGCGCGGCATCGGCGGTTTGCACGGGCTGCGACTTGATTTTGCCGATATCAGCGGCGGCATAATCCTGCTTGGTCAGCACGAGCAGGCCGGGAATGGGCCCCAGCGTCGTTGTGGGTGGCATGGGCGCGGGTGGCGGCGGCGTCGTTTTGGGGGTCACCTTGGCAGCGCGCTTTTTGGCCGGGCGTTCCTTGGTGGCTGCCTTGTCGGCGACTTGGCTGATCGTGAACGATTTGGGGCGGTTGTCGCCCGTGTTTTCCCCGAACCTGGGTGGCCCCAGCGTCAACAGCGCCAGCACCAGCAACGCCTCAATCGCCAACGCAAACAAAAAGCCGCCAATGCGCCGCCGCAGCAGTGCCCGGCCTGAATCGCGGTCGCCCTCGTCGTCATCAGGGCGACCGTGGCGATCATCATCGCGGCTGTTGTCGGCATATGCGGCAGGCATCAGCAACTCGCCAAGGGGAAGCGCCCAGGGCGCGAACCGTGTTCGAACGTCTATCTAGGGCGTTGGTCCGGCGCGAATAAGGCCCGAAAGCCTTACGCTCAAATAATTTCAAACAGCCCGGCTGCGCCCATGCCGCCTGCGGTGCACATTGATACCACGACCCAGCGCACGCCGCGCTTGCGCCCTTCAATCAGCGCGTGGCCAACCAAGCGGCTGCCGGTCATCCCGAACGGATGGCCAACCGCAATCGCGCCGCCATTGACGTTATATTTTTCCGGATCGATGCCCAGCGTGTCGCGGCAATACAGGCATTGGCTGGCAAATGCCTCGTTCAACTCCCACAGCCCGATGTCGCTAACCGACAGTCCGGCACGATCAAGCAGCTTGGGGATCGCGAACACCGGGCCAATGCCCATTTCATCGGGCGCGCAGCCAGCCGCCTGAAACCCGCGATAGATGCCCAGTATCTCCTTGCCCTCTGCTTCGGCAGTGGCGCGGTCCATCAGAATTTGGGCGGATGCACCGTCGGACAATTGGCTGGCATTGCCTGCCGTAATGTTGCTGCCCGGCCCGGTAAACTGGCCGCCTGGCCATACCGTCTTCAAGCCCTGCAGCGCTTCCACCGTGGTGCCGGCACGAATCCCCTCATCTTGTGCAATTGTGATCGTTTCCGTGCCCGTTTTGGTGCCTTCCTTGTCAAAAAGCGCGCGTTCGACGGTAATTGGTGCGATTTCCTCGACAAAAGCACCCGTTTCCAGCCCGCGCGCGGCGCGTTGCTGGCTGATCGCCGCATATTCATCCTGCGCTGCACGGGTAATGCCATAGCGGTCAGCGACGATTTCAGCGGTTTCGATCATCGGGATATAGGCGGCTGGCTCATGCGCTATCACTGATTGGTTGATGTAGCGCGGCGCATCCTTGGTCACCGTGAAGCTGATCGATTCCATCCCGCCGGCCAGCGCGATATCAGCCTCGTCACACATGATAGTGCGCGCCGCGAGCGCCACTGCCGTTAACCCTGATCCGCATTTTCGATCAAGCGTGAAGGCGGGCACCGATTGCGGCAATTGCCCGGCAAAAATCGCCATGCGCCCTGCATTGCCGCCCTGGCTGCCCCATTGGCTGCCCACGCCCCAGAACACCTCGTTGATCCGCGCAGGGTCGATGCCTGCCCGCTCAACCGCGGCATTCATCACATGACCGGCAAGCACGGGCGCTTCGGTGGCGTTAAACGCCCCGCGATAGGCCTTGCCAATGGCGGTGCGGGCAGTGGCGATAATGGCGGCTTCGCGCATGGCAGTTCCTCTCGCGGACGATCAATCAGTCGATGCGGGGGATGGCCGATGTTCGCCGCCTTGTCGATATCGATTGGCGGTTGGGGGATGCGGGTTCTGGTTGCAGGGCCCCTTACGGGCGGCGCCGATCTTGGGGGAAGGTGCGCCGCCCGGCGACCCGGGAGGCCATGAAGGGCGGGTCGCATTGACGAATTCGCAGGGTGACCCGCGCTGGTTACACGCGCTTGCATTTTT
>FSSH01003342.1_pt2 | contig 39421 bp, 35 predicted proteins | sample 1166101 | NCBI WGS metagenome assembly FSSH01 (sample SAMEA32972668, study PRJEB13176) | freshwater metagenome | biome: Drinking water system; feature: Biomass in drinking water that filtered by 0.45 um membrane; material: drinking water | place: USA | collected 2012-12-20 | depth 0 m
CCTGCACGATGACGTCGATCGATCCGCAGATCATCTCCCGCAGGGTGCGCGAAGGCAGTGTGAACCCGCCCATCGTAATCATGGACTCGATACGTCCGAGGGCTTCGCGCGGCGAGTTCGCGTGAAGCGTTCCCATCGACCCGTCGTGACCGGTGTTCATCGCCTGCAGGAGATCGAAGGCCTCGGGTCCGCGTACCTCGCCGACGATGATCCGCTCCGGTCGCATGCGCAGGCAGTTTTTCACCAGGTCTCGCATCGTGACCTGGCCCGATCCCTCCATGTTGGCGGGGCGTGTCTCGAGGCGAACCACATGGGCCTGCTGAAGCTGCAGCTCCGCCGCATCCTCGCAGGTGATGATGCGCTCGTCCTCGTCTATATAGCGTGTCAGGCAGTTCAGGAGCGTCGTCTTGCCCGAGCCGGTGCCGCCGGAAATCACGACGTTGCAGCGAACACGGCCGATGATCTGGAGGATCTTGGCGCCTTCGGGTGAGATCGCTCCGAACTTGACGAGTTGATCGAGGGTCAGCTTGTCCTTCTTAAACTTGCGGATCGTAAGGATCGGACCGTCCAGCGCCAGCGGCGGCGCGATGATGTTGACGCGCGAACCGTCGGGCAAACGTGCGTCACAGATCGGAGATGATTCATCGACGCGCCGGCCGACCTGGCTGACGATGCGCTGACAGATGTTCATCAATTGCTGATTGTCACGAAAGCGGACGTTGGTGAGCTGGATCTTGCCCCCGACTTCGATGAAGGCGCGGTTTGCCCCGTTGACCATGATGTCGGCGATGTCGTCGCGGGCCAGCAGCGGCTCCAGTGGCCCGTAGCCGAGGACGTCGTTGCAGATATCGTCGAGCAATTCCTCCTGCTCGGCGATCGACAGCACCATGTTCTTGAGGCCGATGATCTCCGAGACGATGTCGCGAATTTCCTCGCGCGCAGTCTCGGCATCGAGGCGTGAGAGCTGCGTCAGGTCGATCGCTTCGATCAACGCGCCGAAGATCATGCTCTTGGTGCGATAGTACTCCTCGGATTTCTGAGGCTCTGCGGCCACGATCGGCTCGGGCCGTCGGTTCGTTTCCGTGCGCGTGACGACGGCGGGCGTCTCCTCCCGCGCAATCTGGTACGGCAGGCTGCGTTCGGAACTCGCGGGAGAGGGCGCGGTCTGTACGGCTGCCGACCCGTTTCTCCTACCGAACATGGCAAAGCATCCGCGCTGGGGTCACGGAAGAAGCCGCCTCGGGAGGACGGGCGGTCAGCATGCGCTCCGGGGTGGTATGGGAGTGAAAGAGGCGCATTACGATGCCTTGCGCCGGCCGAGCTTCGACAGGAGTGGTTCGAGCAAGCTCAACCGCGTGCGCGGAGCTTCGATGCGCCCGGTCAACCGGCCGGCGAACTGGGTGAGGACCTCGGTCGCTTTGGCATGAGGTTGGATCTCGGAGATCATCTGTCCGTTATTGGCAGCCGTTCCGAAGAGGGCGGGGTCGAACGGAATGATCGCGTCCAGGGACGCGTCGAGGGCCTTCGCGAATTCCACAGAGCTGATCTCGGGGCGTTTCGGCACGCCGACACCATTGAGGACTATGCGCGGCGGCGTGTCGTGGGGGCGCCCCTGCTGAAGTAGCGTGAGCAGGTTCTTGGTGTTGCGAAGAGAGGCGAGCTCTGGCGCGGCGACGATGACGATCTCGTCGGACGAGATCAGGAGCCGGCGGGTCCAGGCCGACCATTGGTGTGGGGCGTCGAGAACGATGCAGGGTACCGTGGCGCGAAGCAGATCGATGAGGTGATCGAAGGCGGGTTCCGAAAGATCGGTGGTTCTATCGAGGACCGCTGGGGCTGAGAGGAGGCTGAGGTTGTCGCTGCATTTGGAAAGCAGTCGATCGAGGAGGTTCGTGTCGAGGCGCTCGGGAGCGAACACCGCCTCCGCGATCCCCTGAGGGGGGTCCTGGTTGAAGTCGAGGCCGGCGGTCCCGAAGGCGATGTCGAGGTCTGCGATCACCGTGGACGTGCCCTGGCCGCGCGCGATGGTCCAGGCGATGTTGTGGGCGATGGTGGAGGCGCCGACGCCGCCCTTGGCGCCGATCACGGTGATTGTCCGGCCCACGGGCTTTGCGCCCGGTGCCGAGAACAGGCCCGAGACGGCTTCGATCAGCGTAAGGGGGTCGACGGGCGCCATGAGGTACTCGCTGACGCCGCGCTGAAGGAACTGGCGGTACAGAAGCACGTCGTTGACGTGCCCGATGACGATGACCTTGGTGCCTTCGTCGCAGACCTCGGCGAGCGCATCAAGGCATTCCAGGGGCTTCGACTTCGCACCCTGCGTCTCAATGATGATGACGTTCGGTGTCGGGGCGTGCTTGTACGCCTCGACGGCGGCCAAGCCGCCGCCCATCTGGACCTTAGTATGGGCTTTCTGCATGCGACGATCGAGGCATGCGGTCTCAACCGTCGCCGCAGCCTCCTGCGTCTCGCAGAAAGCCTGGATCGTGATGCGCGGCACCGGGGCGATGATGCGCTCTGGCACTTCGTGCAGGTCCGCCATGGTCGCTGTTCCGCTTTTGGTTGCCGCGCGAGCGGTCGATTGGATGGGGCGGCTCCGGCTTTCCGGATCCTCCGCGGAACTCAGTTGCCGCCGACCTGCGACTTCACGCTCGTCTTCCCATCTTGATTCCATTGGGTTGACGGATCCTTGCCGTCGCGAAGCTTTATGATGTCCCCGGTGCGACGGACGGTATCGATGCGGCCGTCGGGCCGACCACGTACGAGGTCGACGGGATCGGCGATCTGGGCAGCGACGTTCGACTGGGTGGCACAGCCGAAGTTCCAGTGTGTTTCGTTTCGATTATCGACGACGGGATCGCTGACCCCGAGGTCGCGCGGCCAAGTCCCACACTGGGTTCCCACCTTGGCCTCCATCCGCTGGAAGCTGAGCCTCAGAGGCGCCGCCAAGGACGGGTCGGCAACCGCGTAGCCCGCTACCGCGATCTGCCGCGGAGCAACGCCGCCCTCGGCGGCAAGACGGCGAATCGTCGAGGCCGTGCGCTCGACGCCGGCACCCACGGCCGGAGACACGCCACGCGGCAGGTCGACTACCAGGACGCCTCGTCCGTACCGGCGGAATTCCAGGACAAAGGCGTCGACATCAGCCGCCTGGCGGGGATCGAGGTGACCCGTACCTGTCACGAAGACGTCCAGGCTGCGCTGGCTGTCCGTCAGCACGATCGGGTGGCGAGCCCGGTAATCGTGCGGATAGACCGATCCCGTGGTCGCGACACGCTCCGCACGGCATGCGCCGAGAAGTCCCGTCAGAGTAGTGATGGCTGCCAGCGCGGCTGCGGATTTCACGTATCGCAGAGTCATCGTTCCAAGATCCTGATAGCGCGAAGGGTCTGTGCGATCGTTCAGTCGGTGATGAAGCCGACGCGGCCGCGATAAGCTGGGCCGAGCGGGGCGGCGCCGGCAGGGCCGTAGAGCCGGTTGAAACGTCCGAGCAGGATGGCTTGGCTGTCCTGCGCATCGACGAAACCATCATCGGGCTTGCGGACCTGCTTCGGCTCCATCGGCTTGGCGATGTACGGAGTCACCATGATCATCAGCTCGGTCTCGTCGCGCTGGTAATCGCGAGAGCGGAAGAGCGCGCCGATGATCGGAAGATTGATAAGACCGGGAAGACCGGCGATCACGGCCTTGTTCTTTTGCTGGATGAGGCCCGCCGTCATCATCGTACCGCCCGAGGCGAGTTCCACCGTCGTCTCGGACTTCCGAACCGAAAAGCCCGGAACGGCGGTGGTCTGATCACTCCCTGATGTCGTGAAGTTGAAAGAATTCTGCTTGTCGATTTCGGAGACTTCGGTTGCGACTCGGATTGAGATTTTGTTTTCCGCGAGCACCACGGGTGTGAAACTCAAGCTTACTCCGTACGGCTTGAAAGTGATGCCGATGGTACAGATCCCGGCGCTGCAGTTCTGAGAGGCCGGCACTGGCAACTCGCCGCCTGCGGTGAACTTCGCGGCCTCGCCAGAGATCGCCGTCAAGGTCGGCTCGGCGAGGATACGCGAGACGCCGGCCTGTTCGAAGGCGCGGAGCGTGGCGGTCAAGCTCGCGCCTCCGGTGCCCGTGATCCTACCCTCCAGCAGGTTGCCGGAGGGAAACTGGGCGCCATTGAGACCGAGCGGTGCCGCGTTGCGGAGATCGAGTCCCGACCAACTGCCGCTCAGGTTCACTCCGAACTGCTTCAGCACCGAGCGCGACACCTCGACTACGGTCACGCGGAGCATGACCTGATCCTTGCCGCGGATCGTCAGGTTGTTCACGACCGTCCCGCGCGAGGCGCCGCCACCGCCACCTCCGATGCCGACGAAGGCATTGGCGATATCCATCGCCTGAGCTGCCTCCGCGGAAGAGGCGACCGATCCGGTCAGCAGTATCGAATCGCCGGCGGCGCGCACGTCGAAGCGTGATCCGGCAATGCTCTGGTTGAGGGTCTGGCGCAGAACGTTGAGGTCGCGGGCGACAGTGACGTCGAGTGCACTGATCTGCCGGCCCTCGGCGTCCATGATGAAGATCGAGGTCGCGCCGTTCTCCATGCCAATGATGAATACCTTGCGCGTCGAACGGACGACCGCATTGGCGACCTTCGGATTGGCGACGAATACTTCCTTGGCATCGCGCGGCAGGTCTATAATCAGCGATCGGCCGATCGTAAGATCGAGCTTGCGCGAGACGCCACCTTCGTCCGATCCAACGTCGAGGATTGGTGCCGCCGTCACACGGGAGTCCGGCCTCGCATGGGCCGGTGCCGAAGCACGCTCGACGACAATGGCCGCCGCCATTGTGACGGCTATGATACCGGCGCCGGTCGCGATCCGTGAAGGGGTGGTCATCGCCGATTCCTTTGTTTTCCTTGGCGAAGCGTCACTCATCGCTCAGCGCCTGGATTGTTGTTTGGCGACACCGAACCGCACCACCGTCACGGCGCCGTCGCTGCGCGAATCAGATGTTGCATCGGGTTCCGCCGCCCGTCCGGCGTCGGCCAGGCTGCGGAGGGACAGGGATAGGGATCCGACCTTCTGCGCCAAGGTGACGACCTCAGCCTGAGCAGGGGTCAATGCCAGGGTCGCGGTTTCGCCAGTGACAACGGCGGCCCCGTTCTTCTCCTGGACGATCTGACCAACCGCGAGCACACGCACATCGGTCAGCAGCGTCTCGGATGTCTGGCTGTCGGTGGAGCGAGAGGTGTCCTCGTCTCGGAACGTGCGGATGAGGTCGACGTGATCGTTCGGCAGGATGAAGTTGCCGGCCGAACTGGACCCACGCGTATCGATCGTGATCGCCACCGCCCTCATGCCAGCCGGCAGGATCGCTGCCATGAAGCCACCATCGGGCTTCGCCAGCTTCTGAGATCTCACGGGCTCACCGGGCAGAAAGGCCGACCGGACCACCGATCCGGCGATCTCCTCGAGACCTTTCGGCGATGCGGTTCGGGTGATGTAGCCTGCGGTGATCGCCTGATCGGGCCAGGGCTGCCAGCGCAGGTCGGCCACGCGGATCGTCTGCCCCATCGGCAGCTCTGCGGCAGCGACCAGAACGTCGGTGACGGGTACCGCGGGCGGAGGTGCCATGGCGACCGGACTGGGCGGCGGAGCTTCGCCGTCGCTCATCAGATAGACGGCAGCACAACCTGTGAGGATCGCGATCCCGAGGACGGCTAGGCGCGCTGGTTTCATGGCCGAGCTTCAACCAAACATGACGGCGGGATGCCGTTGGTCAGGAGAATGGCCTGGACTTCCTCAAATTACGGTTAACATTTAGTTGGTTGCCGCACGCCGGGCCTGAACCATAGAGGCGTTCAGCTGCCTAGGCCGCGTGACCAGATTGATGTTTCCGGCAATACCAAGAGCGCTGCCAAAGCGAGCGCGATGCCATAGGGTACGCCGGTCCTGTCGTCGTGAAGGCGGCAGGCAAACGGAAGACGTCCGATCGAAGCTGGCAGCACCGGCTGAGCGCGAGCGACGATGATCATCAGCGTGAGCAATCCACCAAGCGCAGAAGCCGTCAGGGCGTAAGCAACAAGGTGGTCAAAGCCCATCCAAAGGGCGGTCGCTGACGCAAGCTTTGCGTCACCTCCTCCGATAAGTCGAAGAGAGAACATCAGGAACGTTACGCAGAGCGTTGCCGCACCTGCCCCGACATGGGAAGCGATCTCCGGCAGGCCCAGACCGGCGGCTGCCGCAACGGCGGCGAAGGCCGCTGTCAGTGCGAGGGAGATCCGATTGGGAATAAGCATGGTGAGGAGGTCGTTCGCAGCGGCGTAAGCCATCAGGAACGGAAAGAGAAGCAGGAGGCCGAGGCTTGCCATTGGTCGTCACCTGTTCGTCTGCGTGGACGTGAAAGCGCCCGACCAATGAGGCCGGGTAGCAATTCGTCGCCCTGCATGGCGCGCCGGGCGCCTTCGAATGCGACCCGGCGCGTTAAGGCCACTACGGAACGGTGGTGCCGATCTTGGTGGCAATGGCAGTGAACTTGCTGCTGAGATTGCTGCCGAGCGTCGTCGCTCCTGCGATGAGAACAACGGCGATCAGGGCAGCGATTAGGCCGTACTCGATGGCGGTGGCGCCGGACTCGTCGGCGGCGAAGCGCTTGAAGATGTTGGTCATGATGGGTTCCCCTGGAGACGATCTACGATCTGTCCTCGAAGACCGTCGCGGCTCATTCGGTGACGTATTCAGATTGGCAGGGGCCCCTTGCGATTAGGTTAAATCGGCCTTCGAAACCGGCTTCTGCCGGTAGGGATGTTTCTAGGGTAAAATTGCGCTTAAACTCTTCAGCGAATAACGACGGGCATGCCGTCTCTTTAGAGCGGCACCGATGTCTGCTGATTCGATGGTCTCATTCGCCGTCCTGTTCCTAGCTTAGCGCTTCATTCACCATTCTGCCGTTTGATAGGAAGGCGCCACCGATCGGCGGCCGAAACGTCGCGCCTTCATCGGCACGGTGCCTGAGGCCAAGGGACGGTGCGTCGGCACCTAGCCGATCATCGATCCTAGACGCTCGAGTCGCCTAACATGTCCGACCGGACCACTTGTTCTGCACGACGCATGATCTTCGCAGCCGGCGCCGTGATGATGGCAGCAATTGCCCCCTGTCGTGCCGTGGAGGCGACGACGCCAGTGGTGGCCGTCACTGTGGACAACGCCAAGGTGATCCGGCTGCCGGAGAAAACCCGCACGGTCATCGTCGGCAATCCGATCATCGCCGATGTCTCGCTGCAGAAGAACGGCGTCCTCATCCTCACGGGCAAGAGCTTCGGGGTCACGAACCTCATCGCTCTGGACGGCGCGGGCGAGATGCTGGCGGAATCCATGATCAGCGTCCAGGCGCCGCAAGCCTCGGTGGTGATGGTCCAACGCGGGCTCGAACGGGAATCCTATTCCTGCACGCCCAATTGCCAGCCGTCGGTCCAACTCGGCGACTCGGTCAAGTATTTCGGTGAGGTCAGCGGTCAAGCCGATAGCCGCCGCAGCCTGGCAACTGGCGCATCAGGCGGAAAATAGCGCTGAGAGGCCGCCAAGCAGGCCCAAAACGGTCATCTTGTCTGATGTCACGCGCCGGACCGGAAGGTGCTCGCGCAAAGCTGCGTCGACACTTCAGGAGACTACAGAAAACCGCGCCGCAGAAGTCCGACGGTCCGAGTGACTAGGAACTGGCTCGAGAAACCCCGTCGGCAACAATATCGCGCCTCAATCCAAGCTCCTTCCAGGTTCGTGGACGAGCATGTCGATCCCTTAGCCCGGCACCTGCACTCCAATCACGTTGATCTCCCAAGAGGGAGCCAACCCCATCTATCTTCCCCGAACGACGACACCTCGACCGGCGTAAAATGCTCGAAAGCGACGGTGTTTTGGCGGGGCGGGTCCTGCGACTCGGCGACTTCGGATCACCCTTCCTGACGATTCAACCGCCGATGTCGGCCATATCGGAAGGATCGGCCGAGGGGATACCCGAGGTGTTCGACGTTCTGCCTCAGCCGCGCAGAGTCAGGCGCCCGCGCGCCATGCCGACGTCGCTGAGGCGGCGCAAGAAGGACATGCCGAGTAGGCTCGTGCTCAATCGGCCTCTCGGAACTACAACCGCTTCGACGTCGCGCACGGTGATCGTCCCGATACGGATGACGGGTATGCGTACCGGCGCTACGGCGACGACGCCGTTTGCCGTTTGCGTCCTGGCGGTGAAATCGCGTTCCGAGACGCGGATGCCGGCGCGTTCGGCATCTTCCTGGGAGAAAGCACAGAGGGTCGCACCTGTATCGACAAGCATGGACAGCCGGCTCCCGTCGACAGTCACCTCAGTCAGGAAATGACCTTGGGCGTTAGCTTCGAGAACCAGGGTGTTGGGGAGAGTCCCCGACGGTTGGCTGGCTTCCATCAGAATGGGAGTTGGGCTCGGCGAAGGGCGGCGATCGAGTCTCTCGACGAGACCAACACCCCAAACAGCCGCCACCGCGGATATGCCGAGCGCCCAGAAGACCGGCCGAGTCATCATTGCTCCTGCCCAAAAGAATTCCTTCAAGAAGCATCGACAAGATGAAGATCGGACTACGTCGATCCTCGACCGATCGGCCTTGCGCTGGAAATCATTCGTAATGGTTTCGAGGATCTCGCCTGAACCGTTGCGATCTCGCGACACCTTCGGCCGACGACGTCGGTCGTTGCGCCGATGGCGACGAGGGGCTATACGGCACACACGCGTCCGCCAGACACCCTTGGAGGCACGGGCGCGCTCACTGGGATCGGTGCTGGGCCGTCCGTTTCGGGCGGCCTTCGTCGTTTCCTCATCACATGATCACGTTCTAAATCAAGGATCACGCCATGAGCGCCGTTAAGCCGCTTGAGGCCGTGGCACGCGACCGGGTCGGCAAGGGGGCCGCCCGGGCCGTTCGTCGCCAGGGCCAAGTTCCCGCCGTCATCTACGGCGGCGGCCAGGCCCCGCAGGCCATCGCCATCGACCTCGTCCGCACCCGCACCCTGATCTACGCCGGCGGCTTCAAGACGACGCTGTTCGAGATCAATGCCGGCGGCAAGAAGACCCGCGCGATCCCGCGCGACTTCCAGCTCGACCCGGTCAACGGCGTTCCGCTGCATGTCGACTTCCTGCGCGTCGTCGCCGGCCAGACCCTGACGGTCGAGGTGCCCGTACATTTCGTCAACGAAGACGCGGCACCGGGAATCAAGCAGAAGGGCGGCACACTCAACGTCGTACTTCACACGCTCTCACTCGATGTTCCGGGCGACGCCATCCCGGATTCGATCGAGGTCGACCTGACCGGTCTCGACATCGGCGACACGATCCATATCGAGTCGGTCAAGCTGCCCGCCAACGCCACCTTCACCGGAGAGCCCGAAGCAGCGGTCGCCAACATCGTGCCGCCGACCGTGCTCGGCGCCGAGGTCGAGGCTGAGGAAGCTGCGGTTGCAGAGGCTCAGGCCAGCGAAGCCGCCGAGGAGAAGGCCGAGGGCGAGGCCGAAGAGGCTGCCGAGGGCGAGAAGAAAGCGGATTGAGGCGAGGGGTTTTCAACCCCGTCTCGTTCCATTCGACAGGTGCTCCGGCCGCAGGGTCGGGGCACCTTTTCTTTGATGCCATGGAGCGTTCGCCATGCGTCTGATCGTCGGCCTGGGCAATCCAGGCTCGCGCTACGCGAAGAACCGCCACAATATCGGCTTCCTCGCCCTCGACGAGATCGCAACCGCGCATCGCGCAGGTCCATGGCGGCGCAAGTTCCAGGGCGAGATCGCCGAAGCGACCCTCGGTCCGGAACGTGTGATCCTGCTCAAGCCCCAGACCTTCATGAACGAATCCGGCCGGTCGGTCGCGGAGGCGCAGCGCTTCCATAAGATCGCGCTCGCCGATGTGATCGTGCTGCACGACGAACTCGACCTGGTGCCGGCCAAGGTCAGATTGAAACTCGGCGGCGGAAATGCCGGTCATAACGGCTTGCGTTCGATCACCGCTCAATGCGGCAACGACTTTCGGCGCGTCCGCATCGGCATCGGTCATCCGGGCGACAAGGCGCTTGTCCACGCTTACGTCCTCAACGATTTCGGCAAGTCGGAACAGCCCTGGGTCCAGGATCTCTGCCGTGCCGTCGCCGACCACGCCGAACTGTTGGCGACCGGCGACGACGCGAGCTTTCAGAATAAGGTCCACCTCGCCATGGCTGCTCGCGGCTGGGACGACGTCAAGGCACTCGGGCGGCCTGATTGACACGAAAACACGAGGACACGATACGTGAAGGCTCTGGAGCCTTTTGATGAAGAACGTCACCGTGACGATGGACGAGAGCCTTTTGCAGCGCGCGCGGGTTGCCGCCGCACGCGATGGGAAAAGCCTGTCGCGTTTCGTCGCCGAGGCCGTCGAACAGCGGGTGGGCAGACCGTTGACCCAGCGCGAGGCTCTCGACCGCTTCTTGGCCGGTCCGCTGATGAACCTGACCGATGAGAGCGGGAAAGCGCCGTCACGTGACGAACTCTATGAATGACGCGGTCTTCATCGACACGAACGTGCTCATCTATCTTCGCGATAACCGAAATGCCGATAAGCGGGAGCGCGCTCGCAATTGGCTCACCGCCATCAGCGATGCAGGCCTTGCGCGCACCAACCTGCAGGTTCTCAACGAGCTGACGCGCTGGATTCTCAAGAACGAGCCGGGTCGGCCACTCGTCGAGGTGCAGGACGAGGTCCAGGTCATCGGTGCTTGGGGTGCTCGCCCGACCGACCAAGACGATACCGAACTTGCCTGGGTCGTTCGCCAGGCACATGGCTACCAATGGTTCGACTGCCTTTTGCTTGCTGCCGCCATCCTGGCCGGGTGCCGCTATTTCCTCACCGAGGACATGGCGCACGGCGCTACCTTCGAGGGGCTCACCCTCGTCAACCCCTTTTGCATGTCGCCGGACGACGTGCTGCGACGGAACTGATCCCATGGGCTTCAAATGCGGCATCGTCGGCCTGCCGAACGTCGGCAAGTCGACCCTCTTCAACGCGCTGACGCAGACGGCGGCGGCGCAGGCGGCGAATTACCCGTTCTGCACAATCGAGCCGAATGTCGGCGAAGTCGGCGTGCCCGACTCGCGTCTCGACGATCTTGCGAAGATCGCCTCCTCGAAGGAAATCATCCCGACGCGGCTCACTTTCGTGGACATCGCCGGCCTCGTGCGTGGCGCCTCGAAAGGGGAGGGGCTCGGCAACCAGTTCCTCGCCAACATCCGCGAGGTCGACGCCATCGCCCATGTGGTGCGGTGCTTCACCGACGGCGACGTGACCCATGTCGAGGGCAAGGTCGATCCGGCCGCCGACATCGAGACGATCGAGACCGAGCTGATGCTGGCCGACCTCGACAGCCTGGAGAAGCGCGTCGTCGCCCTGGAGAAGAAGGCCAAGACCGCCGACAAGGAGGCGAAGGAGATGCTCGATCTCGTTCAGCGCTCCCTGCCGCTCTTGCGCGAGGGTAAGCCTGCGCGACTTGTGGAGCGGAAGGCGGACGAAGAGAAGCTTTTCCAGTCCCTCGGGCTGATGACGGCCAAACCCGTCCTCTATGTCTGCAACGTCGACGAGGCCGATGCCGACAAGGGCAATTCATATTCGGACGCGGTCATGGCGCGCGCCAAGGAAGAGGGCGCAAAGGCGGTCGTCGTCTCAGCCAAGATCGAGAGCGAGATAGCCGTGATGCCTCCGGCCGATCAGGCCGATTTCCTCGAAGCGGTCGGTCTTGCCGAGCCGGGCCTCAATCGCGTGATACGTGCCGGCTACGAGCTCCTCGGGCTCATCACCTATTTCACCGTTGGACCCAAGGAGGCCCGCGCCTGGACCATTGAGAAGGGCACTCGCGCACCGGCGGCGGCCGGAGTGATCCACTCGGATTTCGAGAAGGGCTTCATCCGAGCCGAAACGATCGCTTTCAGTGATTACACCGCGCTCAAGGGTGAGGGCGGAGCCCGCGATGCCGGCAAGCTGCGGCTCGAAGGCAAAGAGTACGTTGTTCAGGACGGCGACGTCCTGCACTTCCGTTTCGCCAATTGAGGATCTCCGCGACGCCGTGATACGCCTCAAATCGCCAGACGGAGTTGAAGCGGCGCAGTTGTCGGTTCATCCGTATCCTCGGTACGGGAGCACACTCGATTGCGCCCCTGTGCTTTAGCGCTGTAGAGGGCCCTATCGGCATCCGCGATTAGCGATTGCGGCGTCGAACCGTGGACCGGAATCCCAGACGCGGCGCCGATGCTCACCGTCACGGTTTCACCAGACGGCCCGGCCGACAAGCGAGCGTCGGCCACGGCCGAGCGTATCCGCTCTGCAACGAGGATCGCTTCAGGCAGTGTCGCCGCCGCCAGCAGGATTAGAAATTCCTCGCCGCCAAAGCGATAGACTTGCCCATCTCCGTCGCGCAGACAGGCTGCCAATAATCCGGCGACCCGTGTCAGGCAGAGGTCGCCCTCCTGATGTCCGTTGGTGTCGTTAAACCGTTTGAAATGGTCGATATCCAGGAGCAACACCGCTACCGAGCGATCGGCTCCCGCCATGTCTCGACGCGTCGCCGAAAGCAGGGCGAGATCGAGCGCGCGACGATTGCCGACTCCCGTCAGCGCGTCTTTCAGGCTCGTGATCTGGAGTTCGTCATTACGCAGGCGATCTCGTAGCCGCAGCAAGTATCCCATCCGTTGCTCGGACTCGAGGTGATAGGCGCCTACCAAGGAGAATACGATCACGCCCAGCACCAGGGAAATCGACGTATTGACCCGGTCCATGGACAGCCCCTCGAAACCGGCAAGGCAGATTCCGTAGATCGCGGCCATCACGAAACTGGCCGGAAGGACATACCAGAACCGTATACGTTGCATGAGGATCGAGAACAGGACCACCAGAATGATAGTCAAGAGGATGATTTCTCGATCCGGAGCTCGGGTCGAAGAGGTCACCCAGCCGATCGTCAGCGCGAGGATGACCACCGATATGGACTCGAGTGTTTCGCGTACCCATACCGGCGGATGCCGCGCTAAGATCAAGTTTGCTCCTATCATGAGAGGTGTCATGATTGCGAAATGAACGAACAGATCGAGATCGAACACGTCACGGATTGAACGATAATCTGTAATCAAGAATGCATGATAGACGAAAAGACCGATATAGTTAAGCCTGATCATCAAACGACAACGTTCGCCGCCGATATCATGCTCGAATTGCGTCTCGATGGCGCGCTCGAACTTCAGCCATCTGAACCCATCGTTGATCTGACGCTCTACAACGCCGATACCGATTGGATTGCGTTTTGAATACATCGTCAAATCCGCGACTCTTGGCGAGACGATGACAGACGGCCTTTAATAAATGACAATTCTTGTGCTGCGGCGGGAAGACCCAGGCGGACATTCAGAACCTTTGGTCATGTCGGCCCAAAAGTCAGTCTGTCGCCAATCGCTGCACGCCCCCCTTCGAGCACCTCGGCATAGACGCCGCAATCGGCGTGACCGAGATGGGCATGGAGCGTGCGCGGGATGGAGAGGTCTCGGATGCCCGTGGCGGGGTCGACGTTTGTGGCAGCGCACCGTACCGTGCGCGAGATGATCCGCAGGCGCAGGCCGTCGGCTCCGGCGAGGATGCGGTCGACGAGGTCGAGCTCGGCCCAGGGTTCGAGCCCGGTGACGTAGAGATTGGCCCGGAAGCGCAAGGGGTCGACGGCGGCGCCGGTCATGCCTTCAAGGGCCGTCACGCTGGCCAGATTGACGAGGGACACGTAGCCCCGAGGCGAATCCGTGAACCGATAGCCGGAGGGCGCCGTGAGCAGGCGAGGCTCCCCGCGCAGCGAATCGGCCATGTAGCTCTTCAGAAAACCCTCCACACTCCGGCATCCTTCGGGACTCGCAAGGTCGGCCTCGACCGCCAACGCGCCCTCGTGCCGGATGGTCAGCACACCGGCGGCCTCGTCGAAGCGGGTATCGAGGCGGGCGAGGGCCTCGTCACGCATCAGCATCAGGTACTTGATCTTGGGCTGATGCCGAGGCTGCAGCGGGTCGAAGCCGGAAGGGCCGTTCTCGATGGCGAAGAGGCGGTCGCCCGGAAAATAATCGTTCGGCGTCAGCGCCGCCTCGCGGATCGTTTCCGGGCTCAGGCCCTTCACGGGGTAGCGGTAGAGGGTGTCGAGGGTCAGGGTCGTCATGGGTTCAGCCTGACCGTGAAATCGCGGGTTCTGCAAGTCCTCGACGATCGAAGGCCGCGACCCCTTGTGGTGCGAATTTACAACACCACATCTCGGTCACCGGCGGCCGGCATGGCGCCGGGGTCACTCGCGGCAAAGGCCGGAGGACGACACCTTGACCAGTTCGGCGCTGCCAGAGGCGGGCGGGACGGGTCGAAGAGGGGAAGCACTGCGCATGAATGCTGAAATCTATACCGAACGCGCCCGCGGTTTCATCCAGGCCGCCCAGAGCCTCGCCATGCGCGAGGGCCACCCGCAATTCCAGCCCGGCCACCTGCTCAAGGTCCTTCTCGACGACCCAGAAGGGCTCTGCGCCGGCCTGATCGACCGCGCCGGCGGCCAGTCCCGCGTGGCGTTGGCCCAGACTGAGCAATGGCTCGACAAGCAGCCCAAGGTCTCCGGCAATGCCGCGCAGCCGCAGGCGACGCGCGACCTGTTGCGCCTGTTCGATACCGCCGAGAAGGCCGCCGCGAAGGCCGGCGATTCCTACGTCACCGTCGAGCGGCTGCTGCTCGCGCTCGCCGTCGAGAAGGACACGGAGGCCGGGCGTACCCTCGCGGCTGCCGGCGTCACGCCGAACTCGCTCAACGCCGCCATCAACGCCCTGCGCAAGGGCCGCACCGCCGACAATGCGACGGCCGAAAACGCCTACGACGCGCTCAAGAAATACGCTCGGGACCTCACCGAGGCGGCCCGCGAGGGCAAGCTCGATCCGGTCATCGGCCGCGACGAGGAGATCCGCCGGACGATCCAGGTCCTGTCCCGGCGCACCAAGAACAATCCGGTTCTCATCGGCGAACCCGGAGTCGGCAAGACCGCGATCATCGAGGGTCTGGCGCTGCGCATCGTCAACGGCGACGTGCCGGAATCGCTTCGCGAGAAGAGCCTGCTCGCCCTCGACATGGGCTCCCTGATCGCAGGCGCGAAGTATCGCGGCGAGTTCGAGGAGCGGCTGAAGGGCGTGCTCTCCGAGGTCACCGCCGCGGCCGGCGGCATCATCCTGTTCATCGACGAGATGCATACGCTCGTGGGTGCCGGCAAGGCGGACGGGGCAATGGACGCCTCGAACCTGCTCAAGCCCGCGCTCGCACGCGGCGAGCTGCATTGCGTCGGGGCGACGACTCTCGACGAGTACCGCAAGCATGTCGAGAAGGACGCGGCCCTCGCCCGCCGCTTCCAGCCCGTCTTCGTGTCGGAGCCCACCGTGGAGGACACGGTCTCGATCCTACGCGGCATCAAGGAGAAGTACGAGCAGCATCACGGAGTGCGCATCCAGGATGCGGCTTTGGTGGCGGCGGCGACTCTGTCGAACCGCTACATCACCGACCGCTTCCTGCCCGACAAGGCCATCGACCTCATGGACGAGGCCGGCTCGCGGCTTCGGATGCAGGTCGATTCGAAGCCCGAGGAGCTCGACAACGTCGACCGCGAGATCGTCCGGCTCAAGATCGAGGGCGAGGCACTGAAGAAGGAGACCGATTCCGCCTCGCGCGACCGTCTCGCGAGGCTGGAGCGCGAACTCGCCGACCTCGAGGAGAAATCCTCGGCGATTACCGCGCGCTGGAAGGCCGAGAAGGACAAGCTCGGCGCCGCGGCCGAGCTCAAGAAGAAGCTCGACGAGGCGCGCAACGAGCTCGCCGGTGCCCAGAGGCAGGGCCAGTACCAGCGTGCCGGCGAGCTCGCCTACGGAGTGATCCCGGGCCTCGAGCGGCAGCTCGCCGAGATCGAGGCCAAGGCCGAAGGCGCGGCCGCCCGCGACGGCATGGTCGAGGAAGCCGTGACGCCCTCCCATATCGCCGGTGTCGTCTCGCGCTGGACCGGCGTGCCCGTCGACAAGATGCTGGAGGGCGAGCGGGAAAAGCTGCTCGCCATGGAGACGGCTTTGGGCAAGCGCGTCGTCGGCCAGCGCGAGGCGGTGGAGGCGGTTGCGACCGCCGTGCGCCGTGCACGTGCCGGCCTGCAGGACCCGAACCGGCCGACCGGCTCGTTCATGTTCCTCGGGCCGACGGGTGTCGGCAAGACGGAGCTGACCAAGGCACTGGCCGGCTTCCTGTTCGACGACGAGACGGCCCTCGTGCGCATCGACATGTCGGAATACATGGAGAAGCACTCGGTCGCCCGGCTCATCGGCGCGCCTCCCGGCTATGTCGGCTATGAGGAGGGCGGTGCCCTGACCGAAGCGGTGCGGCGCCGGCCCTATCAGGTCGTTCTGTTCGACGAGATCGAGAAGGCGCATCCGGACGTGTTCAACGTCCTCCTGCAGGTGCTCGACGAAGGGCGTCTGACGGACGGGCAGGGGCGCACGGTCGACTTCCGCAACACGCTGCTGATCATGACCTCCAATCTCGGGGCCGAGTACCTCGTCAACCAGCGCGAGGGTGAGGATACCGACGCCGTGCGCGACGAGGTCATGGCGATGGTGCGGGGGCATTTCCGGCCGGAATTCCTGAACCGGATCGACGAGATCATCCTGTTCCACCGCCTCAGGCGGTCCGAGATGGGCGCGATCGTCGAGATCCAGCTCGGCCGGCTGCAGAACCTCCTCGAGGAGCGCAAGATCACGCTGTCGGTGGAGCCCGACGCCCGCGACTGGCTCGCCGACAAGGGCTATGACCCGGCCTATGGCGCGCGCCCCTTGAAGCGCGTGATCCAGAAGACCATCCAGGACCCGCTGGCGCAGCAGATCCTGGAGGGCGTGCTCCATGACGGTGAGACCGTGGCCATCCGGCTCGGGCCCGCCGGCCTGATGGTGGGCGACCGCGTCGTCGCGGAGACCAAGCGGCCGTCCGGAACCCTGCTGAACTGAGCGGAGCCATGACACGGCGGCGCGGGCGCCCCTCGAAAGGTGCTTGAGCGCTGCCGAACTTTGAGCGACATCCCTCTGGCGTCGGCGGAACGCGGCCGGCGCCAGAGGGAGACGTCATGCCATCGCCAGAACCGCTCCGGAAAGAGCCGGCGACCGACGGAGCGCTCGCGCTCCTCGGCATCCGCTTCACGGCATGGGCCGAGCGGTGGTTCCCCGATGCCTTCATTTTCGTGGCGATCGCGGTGGTCGTCGTCGCGCTCGGGGCTCTCGCCAACGGGGCCTCAGCGATGGCGGTGGCCAAGACCTTCGGGGACGGGTTCTGGAGCCTGATCCCCTTCACCATGCAGATGGCTTTCGTCACGATTGGCGGCTACGTCGTGGCGACGGCGCCCCCCGTGCAGGCGCTGATCGACAGATTGGCACAGGTGCCGAAGACCGGCCGCAGCGCGGTCGGCCTCGTGGCCGCGGCAACCATGCTGTCCTCGTTCCTGAGCTGGGGCCTGAGCCTGATCTTCGGCGGCCTTCTCGCGAGGGCGCTTGCACGCCGCGAGGACCTGCGCATGGATTACCGGGCGGCGGGTGCCGCAGCCTATCTCGGCCTCGGCGCCACCTGGGCGATGGGCCTGTCCTCCTCGGCCGCCCAGCTCCAGGCAAACCCGAAGAGCCTGCCGCCGAGCCTTCTGCCGATCACCGGCGTGATCCCGTTCAGCGAGACCATCTTCCTATGGCAGTCGATGTTCGTGGCCCTGGTGCTGTTCGTGATCTCGGTGGTGATCGCGGTGGCCTCTGCCCCGGCCCCTTCCACGGCGGTGACCGCACAGGATCTCGGCCTCGACGTTTCGCGGGAGGAGCAGACACTGGAGCGGCCCGCCCAGCCGGGCGAGTGGCTCGAACATTGGCCGGTCCTGACGATCCTCCTCGTCGTGCTGGCCGGCGGCTGGATCGTTCAGGAATTCGCGCGCCAATCCTGGATCACCGCGATCTCCAATCTCAACACCTACAACCTGCTGTTCCTCACCCTCGGCCTCCTGCTGCACTGGCGCCCCAGGCGTTTCCTGAACGCCGTCACCAGGGCCGTGCCGGCCACCGCAGGAGTGCTGATCCAGTTCCCGCTCTATGCGGCGATCAGCGCGATGCTGACAGGGGCGAAGAACGCGGGCGGCACCTCGGTCTCGGACCTCATCACCCACGCTTTCGTCAGCCTGAACACCACGGGCAGCTTCCCGATTTCGATGGGCGTGTACTCGGCGGTGCTCGGCTTCTTCGTGCCCTCCGGCGGCGGCAAGTGGCTGCTGGAAGCGCCCTACGTCATGCAGGCGGCAAACGAGCTCAAGGTCCATCTCGGCTGGGCCGTGATGATCTACAACGCGGCCGAGGCGCTGCCGAACCTCATCAACCCGTTCTGGATGCTGCCGCTTCTCGGCATCCTCGGCCTTAAGGCGCGAGACATCGTCGGTTTCAGCTTCCTCCAGATGCTGATCCACCTGCCCGTGGTGCTGTTCCTGCTCTGGGCCCTCGCCTTCACGCTGACCTACCACCCGCCGGTGATGCCGTAGGCGGCTAGGGTGATAGGGGTCCGCAGGTTTTCTAAGCTTCGGATCGTTCCTTTTGCAGGTAACGATCGATCGACGCCTCATGCAAACGGACTGCTACATATCCGATTGTGACGACGATGATCGGCATGATGACGAAGGCGAAAATCGCAAGGCCGTTCATGGCAGGAGCCTTTTCGAGGTATGCCGTGCCATAAGATGTAGGAAGATGGCTGCCGAAAGCCAACCGAGCACGCCGAATGCCAGGATGTAGGGGTCAAGGACGGTCTACAGGTTGCCTAGATTGTAGACTTACGCAGCAATCGGCGTCGCGATGCCGACGGTGAAGCAGGAGTTGCGGCCGTGTTGAGAGCAGTGGCCAGCAGCGTCGTCCGCTCGTTCTGGATCTTGTTCACACCCGCACTCTGACAAAGGCCGTCGCCGCGGCGATGAGCCAGCCCAGCATCAGCACGATGCCGCCCGCCGGCGCCGCCATCGGGAAGAGCGAGGTCGCCGCCAGGGCCCGCAAGGCGAGGTCGCCGCAGAATAGGGCGAGGCCGATCAGGATGGCGGCTCCCGACACGCGAGTCAGCCCGCGGTGGACCGCGCCCGTCGCGATCAGCGCCGCAAGTCCGATCAGAACCGGCGCGTGAAACAGCAGGAACTGTGCGGCGGTCTTGAGCGAGTCGGTTCCGCCGCCATGGGCTGCGGCGGCGCTCGCCAGGACGCCGAGCAGGCCGGCGAGGGCTCCGAGCGCCAGGATGAGGCGGTCGGGGAGGGCCAGCCTCATGCGCCGCGCTCCGCGAGCAGTCGCGCCACGCTGGCGCGCAGTTCCGGCACGCCGCTATCGTCGCGGCTCGATGTGATCAGGATCTCCGGATAGGCGGCCGGGCGCTTGGCTAGGGCGGCCTGCGTCGAGGCGATGCGCGCTGCGATCTCGGATTTCTTGAGGGCGTCGCCCTTGGTCAGCACGATCTGGTAGCTCACCGCTGCCTTGTCGAGGCCGTCGAGCACGTCGGTGTCGATGCTCTTCAGGCCATGCCGGCTGTCGATCAGCATGAAGACCCGCGCAAGGTTGGCTCTGCCCTTGAGGTAATCGTGGATCAGGTCGGTCCAGGCCTCGACCTTGGCCTTCTCGACCTTGGCGTAGCCGTAGCCGGGCATGTCCACGAGTGTGAGCCGCCCGCCGATATCGAAGAAGTTGAGCTGCTGAGTGCGGCCCGGTGTGTGGGAGGTCCGCGCCAGGGTGTTTCGCCCGGTCAAGGCGTTCACGAGACTCGATTTGCCTACGTTGGAGCGGCCGGCGAATGCGATCTCGACGCCCTTCATCGGCGGGAGCGCCTCCACCGTGGGGGCGGATGAAAGGAAGTCGGCATTGCCGGCAAACAGCAGGCGGCCGGCCTCCAGCAGGGCCGCATCGTCTTCGGCTTGGGACATCCGCTCTCCAGTTGATCGGCTCGGGCTTGGGGTATCCCCCTGACCCTTCGGCCAGAGAGACGAGCGCGGCTCGCCGGATCGACCGGGCGATGCGCCGCTCAGCCCTTGGCCGCCGGCACCTTTTCGACCGGCTTCTTCTTGAACATCCCGCTCAGGTTGTCCCATAGTTCCACCTTCACGCCGTTCTGGCGCATGATCACGTATTGCTGGATCACCGAGAGGGTGTTGTTCCAGGCCCAGTAGATCACGAGGCCGGCGGGGAACGAGCCCAGCATGAAGGTGAACACGATCGGCATGAAGGTGAAGATCTGCGCCTGGACCGGGTCCGGCGGCGCGGGGTTCATCTTCATCTGGATGAACATCGTGATGCCCATGAGGATGGGCCAGATGCCGAGGTGTACGAAGTCCGGCGCCGCGAAGGGGAGCAGACCGAACAGGTTGAGAAGGCTCGTCGGATCGGGCGCGGCGAGATCCTGGATCCACCCGAAGAACGGCGCATGCCGCATCTCGATGGTGATGAACAGGACCTTGTAGAGGGCGAAGAAGACCGGGATCTGGATCAGGACCGGCCAGCAGCCGGCGACCGGGTTGATCTTCTCCTTCTTGTACAACTCCATCATCGCCTGTTGCTGCTTCATCTTGTCGTCGCCGTAGCGCTCGCGGATGGCGAGCATCTCCGGTTGCACGGCCTTCATCTTGGCCATGGACTTGTACGACTTGTTGGCGATCGGCAGGAACAGGATCTTCAACAGCAAGGTCACGACCAGGATCGAGACGCCGAAATTGCCGAAGAGATGGAAGAAGAAGTCGAGAGCCCGGAACATCGGCTTGGTGATGAAGTGGAACCAGCCCCAGTCGATCATCAGATCGAACTGCTTGATGCCGAGATCCTTCTCGTAGGTGGTGATCGAATTGACTTCCTTGGCGCCGGCGAACAGGCGCTGCGTCGCGCCGATCGTGGCGCCGGGGGCGACGTTGCGGCCATCGCCGCGCACGCTCGCCTGGTAGACCTTGGTCGCGCCGTCGGTGCGCTCGGTGAAGGCACCGGTATAGGCCTCGCCCTGGTCGGGGATGGCCGCAGCGGCCCAGTACTTGTCGGTGATGCCGACGAAGCCGCCAGTCACGTTCGCCCAGGCCTTGCCCTTGGTGGCGGGACCGCCATAGGCCGGTTCCTTGGCGAGGTGGTCGTAGGTGTATTCCTGCAGGCCGTCACCACCGAGGACGCCGATCAGGCCCTCGTGCAGCACGTAATAGCCCTGGGTCGTCGGCTTACCCCAGCGAGAGACCAGGCTGTAGGGATAGAGCGTGACGGCGGCGCTGCCCTTGTTCTCGACCTCGTCGCGCACCGTGAACATGAACTTGTCGTCGACCGCGAGGACGCGCTTGAAAACGAGGCCGGCGCCGTTGTCGAAGGTCAGGGTCAGGGGCGTGCCCGGAGACAGCACGGTGCCGTCCGCGGTCCAGACGGTCTCGCCGTTGGGCAGAGGGCCGGCATTCTGCCCGACCCAGCCGAACTCGGCGAAATAGGGGTTGGCGCTGCCGGTAGGCGAGAGCAGCACGATCCGGGGGCTCTTGTCGTCGACGGTCTCGTGGTAGCCCTTCAGCGACACGTCGTCGATCCGGCCGCCCTTAAGGGCCACCGATCCGGCGAGGGCCGGCGTGTCGATCCGGATGCGCGGCGAACGGGCCAGCGCCCCCTCACGGGATTCGATCGCCTGTCCCGGACCAGCAAGGGTCCCGGGTATCGGCGAAGACGGCTGGCCTTCCTTCGGTGCAGGCGTCGGGATGCCGTCGGCTCCGGCGGTGGTCCGACCCTGCTGGGCGGCCTTCTCCTGAAGGGCGGCCTGGCGCTGCTGTTCGACTCGCGGCGCGGCGATGAAGTAATTCCAGCCGAGCAGGACCGCCAGCGACAGGGCGATCGCGACGATCATGTTCGTCTTGTCATTACCCATCGGTCGATCCGTCACACGAATTGGCGGGGGAGGGAGGTCTGGCAACACCGCAAAGGGCTTTGGCAGCGCGCGGCGGTCGCTTTTGCGTGGCGGCCTCGCCGCGCGGCTTCGTCACCGCGTCCACGGCGCGCCGTAGATCCTGGACGAGGTCGTCAAAGGGCGCGTGGAGGCTCGGACGACGGACAACGAGGACGACGTCGGCGGCTAAACCGGGCAGATCGCTGGCTGCCCTTGCGATGACGCTACGAAGACGCCGCTTGATCCGGCTGCGTTCGGTCGCATGTCCCACCCGCTTCGTGACAGTCAGACCGATACGAAGACCGTGCGGCAGCGTGCCCGGGCGCAAGAGCCCCTGCGCCGTCAATCTCTCGGTGTGAAAGCGCCGGCCGCCTGCGGCAGCGAGAAAGTCGGCACGTCGCGTCAGGCGTTCGACCGTCGGCACTGTCCGCTCGACCACACCGTTGCGGGGATCACCGCCAGCGCGCGGCTCGCGCGACGGGCCATCGGTCCTGTCCATATCGCAGGCATCGCGGTGACGCGACGCCAAGAAGCGATCAGGCAGAAAGCTTCTTGCGGCTGTGCGAGCGACGGGCAGCGATGACCTTACGGCCGCCGGCAGTCGCCATGCGCGCGCGGAAGCCATGGCGACGCTTGCGAACGAGCTTGCTGGGTTGATAGGTTCTTTTCATCGCGCGTTCTCCGAAAGAACAGATCCGGTGCGGCGGACCGTCAGGCCACGCGCGACATCCTCGAACTGCTCAAGAATCTGTCTGCAAGCGCGAACAGCGCCCAGAAGGGCGCGGCATCGCGATGGCGCGGCTTATGGCCGACAGGGGGGTTCAAGTCAATGCGATTTCGGCCGTGGCGGCCTCCCCAGAGAAGGCTCCGCTTTTCTCGGCGAAGGCGGCCACGGGAGAGGAATCTCTGGCTATTAACTCGACCTTAACCATGATCGGGAAGGGTGCCCATGCGTCCAGTGACTTGGACGTGGAGCCGAATTTCGATCTGCTCGCTCGATGCCTCCTATCGACTCATTCCATGCCGCCTCGAAAGGGCGGCATTTTTTGTCGCCGGCGCGTTCGGCCACTGGAAAGCGTCGCGCTCGCTCTAAACTATCGCGTCGAGGAGCGCCGAGCCCATAGCCCAGGACCCGCTCAGCCGGCACCTCCGGACGTGAGGCGTCAGTTCCCGAAGCGTGTGGCCATTGGCTGGCCAGGGCGCACGAAGATCTCCATGCCTTGGGGCGTGTGGGCCAGGATATCGTCGGCAGGCTGCCCAGCGCCCTGCTCGCCGAAGACGGCAACGGGCGAGCCGCCGAGCTTGAAGACTGACTTCTGCGCTCCGCGCGCGAAAGGTTCATCCAGCAGGTGGCGCTCGGCGATGCGGCCGACGGTCGCCCCGCCGAACGCGACGAAGTCGAGTCCGCTTCGATGCTGCGTCTCCAGCACGTTCACCTGCCGCTCGTTGCGAACGTAGATGTCCGGCTTGTTCTGAACGGCCGGCCCGGTCAGTGTCCACGGGGTGCGTCCGAGCCGCTCATGATCGACGGTCCGACCGTCGTCCGGATAATGGACGTGATGGTCGACGACGAGCCGACGGCGTGCAAGCTGGTCACGGAGGTCCTGGAGGATCTCGGCTACCACCAGGTCGAGGCCCCGGACGGGCCGACGGGGCTCGAGGTCCTGCGAGCGGACGCGCGTTTGGACCTTCTGGTCACCGATGTCGGGTGGCCTTGGGCCATGAACGGACCCCCGTTCACCGATGCCGGAAGGAGTGTCCGGCCTGGGGTGAAGGTCCTCTTCATCACCGGCTACGCCTCGAAGGCCTTGATCGGTAGCGGCCGGCGCGAGCCGGGGAAGCATGTGGTGACGAAGCCCTTCGCGATTGAAGTCCTCGCCGATCGCATCGTCGCGTTGGTAAGGAGGACCGAACCAGAGCCCGGAGAGTCCTTTGGGGCCGCGACGCAGCTATTAAGGTTAATCCATGGTCAACGGGGCGCCCGGTCGGATTCGGCGTTAGGTTTGCCAGAGAGAGGCCAACGCAGCTTTCGCGTTCCAGTTGGGAACACAAGCGATCCGGCGGCGGCACAGGAGGCATCATGAACGGGTTCGACGTCACCTTCCGGGACGAGCGCGATTGGGTCGATTTCGGTTCGACCTACCTCGCGTCGGAAGCGTTCAAGACGCTGTTCCGCGAAGGCATGGCGCTCGTGGAAGAATCGGCGGCCTATCTCGATGGTCAGGGTCGAGAGGAGTCGCGGCTGCTGTCGCGAGACGGCACGCTGGCCTATGCCAGCGAGAGCATGCGCCTCACCACCCGGCTGATGCAGATCGCCTCCTGGCTCCTCGTCCAGCGCGCCGTGGCGGAAGGGGAAATCAGTCCCGCCCAGGCGCTCCAGGAAAAGACTCGGGTCCGCCTCACCACGCCGGACCTGCCGCGGGCCGATGCCGGAGCGACGCTGCCGACCCGGCTTCAGGACCTCGTCGTCCGGGCACGCCGGCTGCACGCCCGGGTGCTCCATCTCGACGCACTGATCAGCGATGACCGGCCGACCCCCGTGGCCCGGACGAGCCCGGTGGCGGCCCAGCAGGACCTCCTGCGCACCTCGTTCAACACGGCGCATTGACGCTCCGCGAAGAGCATCTTCGGGGTGTATCCGCGAAAATGCTCTTCGTTTGCAATAACGCCTGGCGATCAATGTGCTTTCGGGCCGCAAGCAGCAAATCGCCGGTCCAGCAGCCTCTCACGCAGTCACGACCATGCCCCGAAACGAAACAGGCGGCGCCCGGTGGAGCGCCGCCTGTTTCGTACCGCCTCGCGTTTGCGCGGCTGCTAGCGTCTTACTTCTTGCCGAACGACAAGGCACCGAAGCGCGAGTTGAAGCGCGAGACGCGGCCGGCGCGATCGAGCATCTTCGTCTCGCCGCCGGTCCAGGCCGGGTGCGTGTTCGGATCGATATCGAGGTTGAGAGTGTCACCCTCCTTGCCGTAGGTCGAGCGGGTCATGTAGTCGGACCCATCGGTCATCACGACCTTGATGAAGTGGTAGTCGGGATGCTCGGTCCCCTTGGCCTTGTCGGCCGCGCTCTTTGCCATGACGAAGTCCTTCAATAGCCACGCCGACCGGCCCGCCTGGCGGCCCGCGGCCATAGATCACGCGCAATCGGATGAAGTCGCGCCTATACCCCAGCGTTCAGTCCGGAACAAGCGGGCAACCGCACTGGAAAAGCGAAGCCGGCGAGATTCATGGCCGAGATTCGTGGCAGAGAGGTTCGATGTCGTTCTTAACACCGAGGCACGATGGCCCGCAGATCTGACCGTCTCCGCCGCGGCGAAGGCAACACCAAGGACAGCGCCGGGCGCGCCTCGCTCGGATCGCTCAGGCCTTTGATCCCGTTCGCGGCGGTCTATCGCGGCCGGATCCTGGCGGCGTTCCTCGCCTTGTTCGTCGCATCCGGCGCGACCCTGATCGTCCCCATCGCGATGCGGCGGGTGATCGACCACGGCTTCTCGGCGCAGGGCGCCACGGTGATCGACACCTATTTCGCCGGCCTCCTCGGCGTCGTCGCCGTGCTCGCGATCTCGAGCGGCGCGCGCTACTACACCGTCGTGACCCTCGGCGAACGCGTCGTCGCGGATTTGCGCACGGCCGTCTTCCGCCGCCTCACCATCCTCGACCCGGCTTTCTTCGACCGCTCGCAATCGGGAGAGATCATTTCCCGTCTCACGGCGGATGCGACCCAGGTGAAATCGGTCTTCGGCGTCTCGATCTCGATTCTCCTGCGCAACGTGTTCCTGTTCATCGGCGCGACGACCATGATGGTCATCACGAGCCCGAGGCTATCGATCCTCGTCCTCGGCGCGATCCCGCTCATCGTCTTCCCCCTGATCCTGTCGGGCCGCGGCGTCCGTCGCCGGTCCAGGGCGGCGCAGGACCGCCTCGCCGAGGCTTCGGCCTACGCCTCGGAGGCCGTGGGCGCGATTCGGACGATGCAGGCCTTCGGGATGGGCCGGACGACGGCCTCACGCTTCGCCGACGCCTCGGAGGAGGCCTATGGGGCGGCCCGGGATTCGGTGCGGGCTCGCTCACTCCTCACCGGAGTGGCGATCTTCCTGATCTCGTCGAGCGTCGTCGGCGTGATGTGGTACGGCGCACAAGGGGTGCTCGCCGGCACGATGACCGCCGGCCAGCTTTCGCAATTCGTGCTCTACGCCGTCTTCGGCGCCAGTGCCCTCGGCCAGCTTTCGGAGGTCTATGGCGAACTGGCGCAGGCCGCGGGCGCCGCCGAGCGCCTCGGCGAGATCCTGGCGGCCGAGCCGGTGATCCGCGCCCCCGCAGAGCCGAAGCCCCTGCCGAGTCCGCCGCGGGGCGAACTCGCCTTCGAGGAGGTGCGGTTCAATTATCCGACCCGGCCCGAGCACGCCGCCCTCGACGGGATCAGCTTCACGGTCTCGCGCGGCGAGCGGATCGCGCTCGTCGGCCCCTCGGGCGCCGGCAAGACCACGGTGCTCCAGCTCATCCTGCGATTCTACGATCCGGCCTCGGGGACGGTACGGATCGACGGGACCGACATTTCGGCCGTCGATCCGGAGGTGCTGCGAAAGCGCCTCTCCCTGGTGCCGCAGGACCCGGTGGTATTCTCCGGCACCGTCGCCGAGAACATCCGCTACGGCCGGCCCGAGGCCACGGAGGCCGAGATCCGCCGCGCCGCCGTGCTCGCCCATGCCGACGGCTTCATTCAGGCGCTGCCCCAGGGCTACGAGACCCTGGTGGGCGAGCGCGGCGTAACTCTGTCGGGGGGCCAACGCCAGCGCGTCGCCATCGCGCGCGCAATCCTGAAGGACGCGCCGATCCTTCTCCTGGACGAGGCAACTTCGGCCCTCGACGCCGAGAGCGAGCGGGCGGTGCAGACCGCCCTCGACACGCTGATGCAGGGCCGCACCACCATCGTCATCGCCCACCGCCTCGCCACGATCCGCGCGGCGAATCGCATTCTCGTCCTCGATGGAGGCCGTATCGTCGAGCAGGGCACCCACGAGAGCCTGCTCGCCCAGCGCGCCCTCTACGCCCAGCTCGCGGCGCTCCAGTTCACGGATGCTCGTGAGGAGCCAGGGCAAGAGCGTCGGCCGGCGGCGGAGTAAACCAAAGGCCGTGTTCGTCGTCGGCGTCGCGTGACCTCGTCAGAGGTGTTTCGTGCCTTCGAACGATCGGTTCAAATAGTAGCACGAGTCCTATCCGCATAAGCTCGAGAGGCTCGCCTCAACTGAACAGCGAGAGCACGTTCTGGCTGGCGCTGTTGGCGATACTGAGCGACTGGATGCCGAGCTGCTGCTGGGTCTGCAGAGCCTTGAGCTTGGTCGACTCCTCCTCGATGTCGGCGTCCACCAGGATGCCGATGGTGCGGTCGTTGGCCTTCATCAGCGAGTCGACGAAGGTTTTCTGCCCGTCGATCTGGGTCTTGTTGGCACCGAGCTTGGTGCCGGCGTCGGTGACCTTGGCAAGCGCCTTCTCGACCTGCGAGATGATGTTCTGAAGAGCCGCGTCGCCTGCCGTACCAAAGAGCATGCTGATATCGATCGTCGAGACGGCGTAGCCCGATACGCCGGTCGTATCGAGGAGGCCGCCGCTCGTACCGACCGTCTCGTCCGAACCTGTCGCCACTGGATTGCCACTGCTGCCGACACCCGTGGTACCTACAGCGCTCTGACCGGCTGTGAAGCCGAAGGCTGCGGCGTCGGGGCCTCCCACGGTGATCGACGAGGCCGGACCGCCACCGGCGCCATAAAGGACGAGGAACTGGTAGCCCGGTCCCCAGGATGCACCGAACCCGATCCCGCTGCCCTGAGCAGCCAGGTTGGCGTTCAGCATCGCTCGGACTTCGCTGAAGGTGACTGCGGCCGGATTGACCGGGAGCGGTGTACTGGTGACGTCGAGGACTACTGTGGTCGTGACCGTCCCGTCATTGAACGTGATCGTTTTGGAATTTGCGCCCGACAGATCGATGTCGGCATAGGAGCTCGCGGGAAAGACCATCGGGCCATAGAGCGCGGTCCCGCCATCGGAGCCGATGCCGGCATCGATCCACGTGTTGCCCAAGGTCGCGACGCCGGTATCGACGTAAAGGAACGTGGAAGCTCCTGTATCCCTCGTGCCCAGGACAAGCCGGCCGGACTCGTCGAGCGAAGCGATAACGGCACCCTGCAGCGAGAAGGAGTTGGCGATCTGATCGTTGATGGCCGCAACGAGTTCGGCCCCCGTGACTTTCGCGATGTCGTCGACCGCGGACATCATCGTCGTGCGATTCAAAATGACGGTATCCTGCCCGGCGGAGGAGATCAGTCTCAGGGCAAGTTCACTGGTGCCGCTAAAGTCGGCGCCGCCTCCGACAAAGCTTGGACTGGCGTCCAAAGCCGTCGATCCCGTCATCTGTGCGTTGCTGGCCGGCAGCGTCGCGACTGAGGAATTGACGTCGTAGAGTTTGATGGCGTTCACGTCGACGGCGATTTTGGAGAAGGTGACGGTTCCGGTGGCATCGCGCGAGAAGCCGGCCACGACGTTCTGTGTGGCCTGATAGTTGGTGTTGGTGGACGAGGAATCGACCGAGAGCCAGTTCTGGCCCGAGGATGTCGACGAGTCCGCGGTGGCCTTCATCTTGTTCTGGATGGCGGTGATCTCGGTCTGGACCTTGGCGCGGTCGACGCCGGGCTGCAGGGCGGTCTGCAGCTTGGCGCGCATGTTCTGAAGGTCGGTGATGATGCTGTTGAGGCCGTTATAGGCGGTGTCGACCGCCGAGGAGCCGAGGCCGAGGGAGTCCTTGACCGCCGAGAGCGAGGCGTTGTCGGAGCGCACCGTGGTGGCGATCGACCAATAGGCGGCGTTGTCCGAGGCGCTCGAGACGCGCTGGCCGGTCGAGACCCGGTTGCTCGTCATGTCGAGCTGGGCGTTGATGGACTTGAGGGTCGTCAGCGCGGTCATCGCCGCGTTGTTGGTCAGAAGGCTCGTCACTTGAGTGCCAACCGTCTCTTCGAAATGCAGCAGGTGTTTAGCGGCCTGAAGCCGCGCTGATTCATCTAGGATCAGAGGACTCTACGATCGGTTAAGCTTAACGGAGTTCTTGCAGTTCAGAAGAGGGGCACTCTCCGCGGCACGCCCCTCAGCCCGCAATCGATGCGGTCAGCGCGGCATTGCGCGGAATGCATGCGACCCTTGAGCTTGCACTCCCGGCCTCAGCTTCGCTCCGGCATCACGGGAAGAGGCGGGTCTCACGCCGGCGGACGAACGGACGTCACTCCGAACCGCCACCGATGGTCAGCGGGCCGCGCGGTTACGTATCCCGTACCATGGTCGCGCAGAACGTTCCGGCTCGAGCACCGGCTCGACGAATGGCGGTCCTTGAAAGACAGAGACGGCCCGTCACCGCGATGGGCAACGGGCCGTCGTCGCCGATCGCGGCCATACCCAGCACGCACCGCCGACCGAATTCAACTCAACTACATCCCTGCTGCCCATCCATCCGGCCATAGCGAAGGACGGCGGGCTGTCCCTGCAACCTTCGGCTCATGCTCCATACAGATAAGTCGGCAGCCACAGCACCAAGCCCGGCCAGAGATACATGAAGATCATGCACAGGATCACGATCAGCATGTAGGGCATCATGCCCGCGAAGATCTGGTTGATCGTCACATGCGGCGGGGAGACGCCTTTCAGGTAGAAGGCCGACATCGCCACCGGCGGCGAGAGGAAGGCCGCCTGGAGGTTCACGAAGACGAGCACGCCCCAGAGGATCGGATCGATGCCGAAATGCGACAGCAACGGCATGAAGATCGGCACGAAGATGATGATGATCTCCGTCCATTCCAGCGGCCAGCCGAGGATGAAGATGATCGCCTGGGATAGGATCATGAATTGCAGCGGCGTGAGCCCGAGAGAGAGCACCCATTGCTCGACGAGCGCCTGACCGCCGAGCAGCGCGAACACGGCCGAGAACAGGGCCGAGCCGATGAAGAGCCAGCAGATCATCGCGGTGGTCTTGGCGGTGAGGAACACCGCCTCTTTCGTCCGCTTCCAGTTCAGGGTTCTGGCCTGAAGCGCGAGCAGGAAGGCGCCTGCCGCGCCGACTGCGGCCGATTCCGTCGCGGTGGTGATGCCGAACAGGATGACGGCCAGCACCAGGAAGCTGAGAATGCCGAGCGGCATGACGGAGGACGACAGGAGCTTGAGCACCTCGAACCGCTCGGCGTTCATGCGGCGATAGTAGCGCGCGAGCACGACGAGGCTCAGGGCTGCCGTGACGGCGAAGCTCCAGTAGAAGGCCTCGGCCGGGCCGGCGGCCGAGGCCGTGACCGCCTCCACGGGCGCACCGCCGCCGCCGAGCTGCTCCAGCCCCTCGGGCGCCGAATCGTCCCGCTTGGCCGTCTGGTAGATGGTGACGTACCACCAGATCGTGCCGAGGATCGCCGAGGTCAACAGGAACGGCACCAGGGCGGTGGCGAGGTTCTTGAACGCCTTGGCGCGCGAGATCAGACCGGCCGCGGCGCCGAGTCCGCCCGGCGCGAAGCTGGCGCGGACGAGGCCGACCAGCATGTTGTTCGATGCGGCGGCCTGGAGGCGAACCATCCAGTCCTCCACCGGGACCTTGGTTTCCTCGACCGAGAGCCTCGGCGCGACCTTGGGGCGAAGCATCGCCCAGCCGACGATGTAGACGAGGTAGAGGAAGGCGAGGAAGAAGCCCGGGAAAATGGCGGCGGCGTAGAGCTTGACCACCGACTGGCCCGCCACCGCCGCGTAGACGATGATCATCACCGAAGGCGGGATCAGGATGCCGAGGGTGCCGCCGGCCGTGATGACGCCCGCGGCGAGCCGGGTGTCGTAGCCGGCCTTGAGCATCGGGTTCATGGCGATGACGCCCATGAGCACGACGACGGCGCCCACGAGCCCGCTCGCGATCCCCCAGAAGGTGGAGACGATCAGCGTCGCCACGGCCAGGGAGGCGGGCACGCGACGGAACGCGAGCTGCACCGCGTAGAACATCTTGTCCACGAGCGCGCCGCGTTCCATCACGTAGCCCATCAGCACGAAGAGCGGGATGGAGATGAGCACGTCGTTGGTCATGGCGCCGTAGGTGCGCTGGACCATGAGGTCGAAGATCTTGTTGTCGATCAACGCCTCGGTCGGATTGTAGAAGGCGTAGAAGCCGAAGAACATGCCGAGCCCCATCAGCGTGAACGCCGTGGGGAAGCCCATCATGATCGCGACGACGATCAGCCCGAGCATCAGGAGGCCGAGGCCGGGATCGGTCATGTGTGGAGGTCCCCTGTCATGCCGCGTTGGCGCGCGGTCTCTTCGATAGAGTGGGCGCGGGCGATCGCAGCCTCGCGCGCGTCGGCGTCGACGTGCTCGCTCTGAGCGAGTTGCTCCTCGACGACGTCGATCTCGCTCACGTCTCGCAGGCGGCTCGGCCATTCGCCGGTGCGCAGGCAGACGACGCAGCGCACGATCTCGGCGAGGCCCTGCAGCATGATGAGGGCGCCGGCTACCGGGATGACCGTCTTGAAATGGTAGATCGGCGGGCCGTCCGCCGTGGTGGTCGAGTGCTCGGCGATGCGCCAGGACAGGGCCGCGTAATCGTAGCCGGCATAGATCAGGGCCAGGATGCCGGGCACGAAGAAGACGATGTAGAGGACGAGATCGAAGCTCGCCTGCGTCCGCGGGCGCATCGAGCCGTAGAGGAAGTCGCCGCGTACATGGGCGTTGTTCGCCAGCGCGTAGGCACCCGCCAGCATGAACAGCGTGCCGTAGAGCATGTTGCTGGCGTCGTAGATCCAGGCGGTCGGCGCGTTCAGCAGGTAGCGCTTGAACACCTCGACGCAGATGAGCGCCATCAGCCCGATGATCAGCCAGGCCGCAGCCTTGCCGACCCAGGTACTCAGGGCGTCGATCGTATGGAGGAAGCGCTGCACTCTCATGCCGGACCTTCGCATGGGCGGAGAGCCGACCGGACCAAGCCGGACGGCTCCCTCAACTTGTTTCAGAGGCTTTGAAGTCGCGTCCGGCAAGAACGGACCGGGACGCTACTCTCAGATCGTCTCGACCCTAGATCTTCTTGGCCGCAGCATTCTGGCCGAAGTAGTGGTCGAACGCCATGCGGCGGTTGACGATCGTATCCTGCTCCCATCGGGCAGTCCGCTCAGCGAAGGAGATCTGCGAGGCGATGATCTCCTTGAACAGCGGGTTGTCGGTGGCCTTTTTCTTGACGACGTCGTCGTAAACCTCGAGCTGCTTCTTCAGGATCGGGTCCGGCGTCTTGTAGAACTTGACGCCCTTCGCCTGCATCTCCTGGTAGGCCTTCGAGTAGCGGTCGATCGCCTTCCACTGCATGTCCTGCGAGGCGGCCTCGGTCGCGTTGGAGATGATCGCGCGCAGGCGCTCGGGGAGCGCGTCGTACTTCGTCTTGTTGAACAGAATCTCGAAGGACTCGGCATTCTGGTGATAGCTCTGCAGCATGCAGACCTTCGAGACGTCCGGGAATCCGAGTGCCAGATCGGAGGCGGCGTTATTGAACTCGGCCGCGTCGAGGAGGCCGCGATCCATCGAAGAAATGATCTCGCCAGCCGGAAGAGCGTTCACGGCGGCACCGAGGCCGGTGAGAACGTCGATCGAGATGCCGACGGTGCGGAACTTCAACCCGTTGAGGTCCTCCGCCTTCGCGATCGGCTTCTTGAACCAGCCGAGAGGCTGCGTCGGCATCGGTCCGTAAGGCATAGAGACGACGTTGGCACCGATCGACGAATAGAGCTTGTCGAGGAGATCCTTGCCGCCGCCGTATTTGTGCCAGGCCATCAGCATGTTGGCATCCATGGCGAAGCCAGGTCCGGAGCCCCATAGCGCGAGGGCGGGCTGCTTGCCGTAATGGTAGACCATCACGCCGTGGCCGCCGTCGAGCGTGCCCTTCGAAACGGCATCGAGCAGGCCGAAGGCGGGAACCACGGCACCCGCGGGCAGCACCTCGATCTTGAGGTCGCCGCCGGTCATGTCGTTGACCTTCTTGGCGTAATCGAGTGCGAATTCGTGGAAGATGTCCTTGGCGGGCCAAGTGCTCTGCCAGCGCATGCTGATCGGGCCCTGCGCCTTGGCGACGGTGGGCGCCGCCACGATGGTCGCTGCCGTTGCGGCAGCGCCGAGGAACCGGCGGCGCGTCGCGCGACGGCCCGTTGGCTCACGTGAACTCATGTTAGTCCTCCCTTGATGCGCCGGCTTTTAGTGGCCTGCTGCATACCAGGGTTCTAGGCTGAAACACCGCAGCTTGTCTTCAGCTTTGAATGCGGATCGATGCGACATCGATCGCCTTTCCCCAAGCTGCGGGCAGCCATTCGGATCATCTGGCGAACGGCTTAGATCGAACGGCCTAGGGGCTTCTGGGTAGTCGAAGGCCAATTCCGTTGTCAGCGAGCGATGAGTTCACGGTGTTGCCGGCGAGGGCGGACCCCACGCTGCCGGATGCCGCTGCCCGAGCAGATCGTTCTCGACCTGACGTTACTATGGATGACCATGCCGGAATCCACATTCGAAGATCGCAGCGTGCTGGCGAAAAACGTGGAACCTCGTCGTCCTTGACCAAAGCTTCGGCCGCTCGCGCGCAAGTGTGACGGGAGAGGGCCCCAGAAAGGACCTTCGCCTTGTGCGGGCAAAGCGCAGCAACGGTGGCCCACCACCCGGATTCATCGGCCACGACGAAACCGACGCGGCTTCGCCCTCAGTTCAGCCCGACCTGGCTCTTCGTGAAGACGACGTTGTTGAGGAACTGGACCGTGATGGTACCGCTCGTCCTGCGGTCGTCCCAGAGATGGACCTCGATCTTGCCGAGGTCGGCGGCAGTCGAGGTAGCGGTGAGGCTCCCGCGGCAACCGATCACGGCTTCCACCCGCTCGAGCAGCATGCCCCTCTGGATCTGCTCGAATCCGTCCCGCGTGAGCGCGCAGTTGAAGCTGCTGACGATGGGCCGTGGAACGTAGGCGGCGACCTCGCCGGAGCGGTCGCTGACGCTCGCGCCCTGTGCGATCCGGCGCTCCGAAGGCGGCATGCCGGCCCTTAGGTTCTCGCGCTCCCGGTCCGTGGCGATGCGCCTGGCATCCTGCAGCAGCGCCAGCTTCACTTCAGCTTCGCGGGAGATCCGCAGGTCCGGACCTTCGGGCGAGGCGGCAAGGCCGAGGTTGAAAGCCTCGTCAGGGTTCGGCCTCTGCCCCGGGTCGCGCGACCGGCGTTCGGCCGAAGCCGTTTCGGGACCGGATTGGGAAGAAGCCGAAGCGGTACTCCCGCTGGATTTACGACGATCCACCAGGATGATCTCGCGCAGGCTTTCCTCGATCCGCGCGGCGCCGCGGGTGATCAGGACCTCGTAATCCTTCATCACCGCCCTACGGTTCTGCGGCTGGCCGGTCGGGTCGAGATTGGCCCGGAAGAGTTGCTCCTCGCAGCGCCGGAAGGCGGCGATCGCGACCTGGATATCCTGCTCGGTCCACTCGGCAGCGGGCTGGCCGAAAAGCTCGATGCCGCGGCCGGTATTGGCCTTGCCCGGATCGACGAAGTCGAACCTGATTTCCTTCAAGCGCTTATCGAGGATCTGGCGGTGGGAGCTACAGCCGCCGCGCTCAGACATATAGGTGTCGAAGGAATAGCTGCCAGCGCCGACGCATGGAAGAGTCGATAACACCGTTGCTAGAATGATGACGACAGTGCGTCTCATGATCGATCAACCTGCGAGGGCACAACCGTTGCATTTTTGGCGTCTCGATCATGCCGGCAAAGCCGTTTCGATTCGATTGAGAACCTTCATCAAACCCTTGTGAACTCGTATAGGCAACGAGGATCGCCTACCGGATCGAGATCTCGGCAGGATGCTCACACTATGGCTGGCGAGGAGGACAACGCGGAGGAGCATGACACGCCGATCCTGGCTGCACATGTCGGCGGCCCGCTCCGGTGCAGGAATGACCTCCATTCCGGCAGCAGTGCTCGACTTTAGCTGCTGCGGAGCAGCGAAGGCGGCCATCAGGACGCGAAGTTCGATGCAGGCCGATCGCCCGAGCATCATATGAAGAACTGGGCCAACGGGCGGCACGGCCCCGCGATCTTCATGCGATCCTTATAGAATCGCGCCCGGCCCTATCTCGAATTCATACTGGGCTCCGGACCATCTTCACTCCGTCAGCGAGCGGGCTCCCGAACGAAGGGGCCGGGCGCCGCGACCGGAGCCCAGAATGATCGACATAATCTTCGTCGCCGGCGGCATCGCCTTCTTCGCGCTCGCGGCCGGCTATGCCGCCCTGTGCGAGCGGCTTTGAGCCAGAATTCGATGACCCTCGACTACACCCTCGGCGCCCTCGTGACCCTCGGGCTCATGGCTTACCTCACCTACGCCCTCGTCCGCCCAGAGCGGTTCTGAAGGACCTGTCATCATGACGATCAATGGCTGGATTCAGATCGCGCTGTTCTGCGCGGTCGTGCTGGCGCTGGTGAAGCCGCTCGGCGGCTACATGACCCGCGTCTTCAACGGTGAGCGCACGCTGCTCTCGCCGGTGCTCGCCCCCCTGGAGAACGGTCTCTACGGCGCCGCCGGCATCGACCGAGCCCAAGAGCAGCATTGGCTCGCCTATGCGGGCGCCATCCTGATCTTCCACGTCTTCGGCTTCCTCGTCCTCTACGCGCTGCTGCGCTTCCAGGCCATTCTGCCCTTCAACCCCGCCGAGCAGTCGGCAGTGGCGCCGGACCTCGCCCTCAACACCGCGGCGAGCTTCGTCACCAACACCAACTGGCAATCCTATGGCGGCGAGACGACCCTGTCGTACCTCACTCAGATGCTGGGCCTGACGCACCAGAACTTCCTCTCGGCGGCTACCGGCATCGCCGTCGCCGTCGCTGTGGTCCGCGGCTTCTCGCGCGCTTCGGCGAGGACGGTGGGCTCGTTCTGGGTCGATCTCACCCGCACCATTCTCTACGTGCTGTTGCCGCTATGCATCCTCTACACCCTGTTCCTGGTCTCCCAGGGCATCCCGCAGACGCTCGCGCCCTATTTCGAGGTGACGACGCTGGAGGGCGGCAAGCAGACGCTCGCATTGGGGCCGGTGGCGAGCCAGGTCGCGATCAAGATGCTCGGCACCAATGGCGGCGGCTTCTTCAACGTCAACGCCGCGCATCCCTTCGAGAACCCGACGGCGCTCTCGAACTTCGTCCAGATGGTCTCGATCTTCGCGATCGGCGCCGCACTCACCAACGTCTTTGGCCGCATGGTCGGCGACGAGCGCCAGGGCTGGGCGATCCTCGGCGCAATGGCGGTGCTGTTCCTCGCCGGTGTCGCGGTGGTCTACGCCGCCGAGGCCGCCGGAAGCCCGGTCCTGAACGGGCTCGGGCTCACGGGGGGCAACATGGAGGGCAAGGAGGTGCGGTTCGGCATCGTCGCCTCCTCGCTTTTTGCCGCGATCACCACCGCCGCCTCCTGCGGCGCCGTCAATGCCATGCACGACTCGTTCACGGCGCTCGGCGGCATGATCCCGCTCATCAACATGGAGCTCGGCGAGATCATCGTCGGCGGCGTCGGCGCAGGCCTCTACGGCATCCTGATCTTCGTGATCGTGACGATCTTCGTGGCCGGTCTGATGGTGGGGCGCACGCCGGAATATCTCGGCAAGAAGATCGAGGCCAAGGAGGTCAAGATGGCGATGCTCGCCATCCTGTGCCTGCCGCTCCTGATGCTCGGCTTCACAGCCATCGCCACGGTGACGGCGGCGGGCCTCGCCGGCCCCGCCAATTCCGGACCGCACGGCTTTGCCGAGATCCTCTACGCCTATACCTCGGCGGCGGCCAATAACGGCTCGGCCTTCGGCGGGCTGACCGCGAACACGCCGTTCTACAACACGACGCTCGCCATCGGCATGCTGTTCGGCCGGTTCTTCGTCATCGTCCCGGCCCTCGCGATCGCCGGGTCGCTCGCGGCCAAGAAGACCCTGCCGGCTTCCGCCGGCACCTTCCCGACCCATGGCGGCCTGTTCGTCGGCCTTCTGGTCGGCGTGATCCTGATCGTCGGCGGCCTGACCTTCTTCCCGGCCCTCGCCCTCGGCCCGATCGTCGAGCATCTGGCGGGCGCGGCCGGCCAGACCTTCTCGACGGGAGGCTGAGATGCGTCATGCCCTTCTCCACGATCCGCGCCGGAGCACGATGCGCCGGGCTCTGAGCCGGCATCGGCCTCGGTGTTCAAGCCGGGGCAGGCCCGAGCAGGGCAAGGCCCGTGCGTCGGATGTCCTGCTCGCCATTGCCGGGCTCGTCCTCCTCGGCGCCCTCGCGCTCTATGCGGCGCATCTCGTGGTCGAGCGCGCCTTACCGATGTGAGCGCAGATTCCCTCTCACCGCAGGCGGGGAGAGGGTTTCGGACCCCTGGTCGGGTCCGAAACGAGGCGGCAGCCGAAGGTGAGGGGGGCTCTCCGCGCCAGACTCCTCCGGACGCGCCCCCTCACCATCGCGGCGGCTTTGCCACCGCTCGCCGGACGCACGGCAAGGTGCGTCCGGGCCTCTCCCCGCAAGCGGGGAGAGGGGAATGCGACCTCCCTCAGACCCCAGAGTCTCCCATGGCCCGCCAGACAACCAGCCTGTTCAGCGCCGCCCTCGTCGGGCCGGCGCTTCTCGGCAGCGTCATGAAGCTCGATCCGCGCAGCATGATCCGCAACCCCGTCATGTTCGTGGTCGAGGTCGTCGCCGCCCTGACCACCGTGCTGTTCGTGCGCGACGTCGTGACCGGCGGCAGCGATCTCGCCTTCTCGGGTCAGATCAACCTCTGGCTCTGGTTCACCCTGATCTTCGCGAACTTCGCCGAGGCGCTCGCCGAGGGCCGCGGCAAGGCCCAGGCGGCGAGCCTGCGCCGCACCCGCACCGAGACCAGCGCCAAGCGCCTCACCGGTGCCGGATCCGATTACGAGACCATGCCCGCCACCGCCCTCAAGGTCGGCGACGTGGTGCTGGTTGAGACGAACGACATCATCCCCTCCGACGGCGAGGTCATCGAGGGCGTCGCCTCGGTCAACGAGGCGGCGATCACCGGCGAATCCGCCCCCGTCATTCGCGAATCCGGCGGCGATCGCTCGGCCGTGACCGGCGGCACGCAGGTGCTCTCCGACCGGATCAAAGTCAGGATCTCCGCCGCCAGCGGCTCGACCTTCGTCGACCGCATGATCGCCCTCGTCGAAGGCGCCTCGCGCCAGAAGACGCCGAACGAGATCGCACTCAACATCCTGCTCGCCGGCCTGACCCTGATCTTCGTCTTCGCCGTCGCCTCGATCCCGAGTTTTTCCGCCTATGCCGGCGGGGCGATCCCATTGATCGTCCTCGTCGCTTTGTTCGTGACGCTGATCCCGACGACCATCGGCGCGCTGCTCTCGGCCATCGGCATCGCCGGCATGGACAGGCTGGTGCGCTTCAACGTCCTCGCCATGTCGGGCCGCGCCGTCGAGGCTGCGGGCGACGTCGACACCCTGCTCCTCGACAAGACCGGGACGATCACGCTCGGCAACCGCCAGGCCACCGAATTCCGGCCGGTGCGCGGCGTCTCCGAGCAGGAACTCGGCGACGCGGCCCAGCTCGCCTCGCTCGCCGACGAGACCCCGGAGGGGCGCTCGATCGTGGTGCTGGCCAAGGAGAAATACGGCATCCGCGCCCGCGACATGGGAAACCTCAATGCGACCTTCGTGCCCTTCACGGCGCAGTCGCGGATGAGCGGCGTCGATCTCGACGGCTCGTCGATCCGCAAGGGCGCTGTCGAGTCGATCATCGCCTCGGTGAGCGGCCAGCCAGTGGCGTCGCCCAATTCGAGCGCGGCGCTCGCCTACCACCCTGCGGCTGGCGCCGATGCGGTCCGGGAGATCCAGGCCATCGCCGAGGAGATCGCAAAGGCCGGTGGTACGCCCCTGGCGGTGGCCCGCGACGGGCGCCTCCTCGGCGTGGTCTACCTGAAGGACATCGTGAAGGGCGGTATCCGGGAGCGCTTCGCCGAGCTGCGCCAGATGGGCATCCGCACGGTGATGATCACCGGCGACAACCCGATGACCGCGGCCGCCATCGCGGCGGAGGCCGGCGTCGACGACTTCCTCGCTCAGGCGACCCCGGAGGACAAGCTGGCGCTGATCCGCAAGGAGCAGGCGCAGGGCAAGCTCGTCGCCATGTGCGGCGACGGCACCAACGACGCCCCGGCCCTCGCCCAGGCCGATGTCGGCGTCGCCATGAACACCGGCACGGTGGCCGCCCGCGAAGCCGGCAACATGGTCGACCTCGATTCCGACCCGACCAAGCTCATCGAGATCGTCGGCATCGGCAAGCAGCTGCTGATGACCCGGGGGGCGCTGACGACCTTCTCCATCGCCAACGATGTGGCGAAGTACTTCGCGATCATTCCGGCGATGTTCCT
>FSSH01003440.1_pt1 | contig 39367 bp, 34 predicted proteins | sample 1166101 | NCBI WGS metagenome assembly FSSH01 (sample SAMEA32972668, study PRJEB13176) | freshwater metagenome | biome: Drinking water system; feature: Biomass in drinking water that filtered by 0.45 um membrane; material: drinking water | place: USA | collected 2012-12-20 | depth 0 m
AAGAATTCTGCAAAACTGTATCTTCCTAGTTTAGGTTTCAATGCATATTCGGTGCTATCTTCACCCCGATAGATAAACATTCCATCAGAATTATCTTTTAAAATTTGTAAGATATCTGCAACACAAGTAATTTTGTCCAATGATTTTTGATTACTTACTATTTTGGGCATTTAGATTTTCTTCCATCAACAACCGCACCGCCTCCCGATACTTCTCCACCGTCTTTAGCAAAATGTCCTCCTGCAATTCAGGCGCAGGCGCTTTTTTATTCCAATCCTGCGTTTCCAGCCAGTCGCGCACGAATTGTTTGTCGAAGCTCGGTGGGTTTTGGCCGGGGTGGTATTGGCTGGCGGGCCAGAAGCGGGATGAATCGGGGGTAAGGACTTCGTCGATCAGGTAGAGCTCGCCTTGCTCATCCAGGCCGAATTCGAACTTGGTATCGGCGATGATGATGCCGCGTTGCAAGGCATACTCAGCGGCTTCGGAATAGAGCCGGATGGCTGTGGCGCTGACTTTGGCGGTTAATTCCCGGCCGAGCAGTTTTTCCACTTCGGCGACGGCGATGTTTTCATCGTGCGCTCCGGCGGCGGCTTTGGTCGACGGGGTGAAGATCGCGCCACCGGGCAGTTTATCCGCGAGTTTCAATCCGGCAGGCAGCGGAATACCGCAGATTGCGCCGGTTTGCTGATAATCCTTCCAGCCGGAACCGACGACATAACCGCGCACGATGGCTTCGATCGACAGCGGTTTCAGGCGGCGGATCACGAAGGCGCGCCCTGCCACTTGTTTACGTTCGTTGTCTGCGACGACCGATTCCGGCGCGATACCGGTGAGGTGATTCGGCAGGATATGCGCAAGTTTGTCGAACCAGAATTGCGATAACGCGGTGAGGATTTTGCCTTTGCCGGGCACGGCGGTCGGCAGGATCACGTCGAACGCCGAGAGGCGGTCGGTTTGTACGATCAGTAGTTTGTCATCGCCGACGGCGTAGATGTCGCGGACTTTGCCGCGATGTAAAAACGGCAGGCTTTTGATCGAGGTTTCAAACAGTGCGGCTTCAGTCATGGTGTTCACTTCACTTGGATTCGAGTTGTTGTTTGATGTGCAGCGCATCGTGCAATGCAGTGGCGGTATCGGTGCTCAGCACGGTGAAATGCCCCATCTTGCGCCCGGGGCGCGCCTCGCTTTTGCCGTACAGGTGCAATTTGGCCGATGGATGTTGCAGCACGATATTCCAGTCGGGATCGCCGTTGCGCCACACGTCGCCAAGCAGGTTGATCATCACCGCGGGGCTGAGTTGCGCAGTCGAGCCGAGCGGTAAACCGCACAATGTGCGCACTTGCTGCTCGAATTGGGACGTGACGCAGGCGTCGATCGAATAATGCCCGCTGTTATGCGGACGCGGCGCGATTTCGTTGATCACCAGTTCGTCGTCTTGCAGCACGAAAAATTCGACGCACAACACCCCCTGATAATTGAGACTCTTCGCAATCTGACAGGCGATTTCCTGCGCTTTTCCGGCCAGCAGTGGAGAAATCGGGGCAGGCACGATGCTGACATCCAGGATGCCGTTGACGTGCTGATTCTCGGCGACCGGGAAAGTTTGCATTTCGCCAGCGCTGCCGCGCGCCACGACCACCGAGATTTCGCTTTTCAGCGGCATGAATTTTTCCAGCACGCACACGGCGTGATTCAACTGCGCATACGCCGCCAGTAATTCCGCGTCGCTGGATACCTTGATCTGACCTTTACCGTCGTAACCGAACTGACTGACTTTCAGAATTCCTGGCAACAACTCCGCGGCATCCTGGTCGGCAAAGTCATCCGCCTGCTGTATGACCGCAAACGGGGCGACGGCAAAGCCATTGATACCGAGAAATTGTTTTTCCGCAATCCTGTTTTGCGCGACCGAAACACTGTACGCATCCGGGCTGACGACACAGGATTTGGCCAGTTTTCGCAGCGAATTCGCGGGGATATTTTCAAATTCGGTGGTTATCGCCGCGCATTGGCTGCCGAGTTTTTCCAGCGCTTCCGGATCGTCGTAATTCGCACAAATGAATGCATCGGCAACGCGCCCGGCCGGGCTGCCGCTATCCGGATCCAGCACCGTGACTGGGTAGCCCATTTGCTGCGCGGCTTGCACGAACATGCGCCCGAGCTGCCCGCCTCCCAGCACACCGAGCATGGCTCCCGGCATAATCGCCATTATTGCTGCAACTCGGCGTTAAGTACGGATTCGGTTTGTTTGCGCCGGTACGCGTCCAACTGCGCACTCAATTCACTGTTATTCACCGCCAATAGCGCCACCGCAAACAATCCGGCATTGGCTGCTCCGGCTTGGCCAATGGCAAACGTGGCAACGGGGATGCCTTTCGGCATTTGCACAATCGACAGCAATGAATCCAAGCCTTGTAGATGTTTGGAGTTCACCGGGACGCCCAGCACCGGCAGCGTGGTTTTGGCCGCAATCATACCGGGCAAATGCGCCGCGCCGCCCGCACCGGCGATAATGCATTGAATGCCGCGCGCTTTGGCTTCTCCGGCGAACTGAAACAGTAAATCCGGTGTGCGATGGGCCGAAACCACTTTAGCCTCATAGGCGATATGAAATTCATCCAGAATAGCAACCGCATGCTGCATCACATCCCAATCGCTTTTACTTCCCATCACTACGCTGACTAACGGTTTAATCATTTCACTGTAACTGGCAAAAATTAAAAATAAATATCCAAGAGAATGTTGTACTATCACACCCTGAAAGCGCGGCTGGCTATTTTATAAGTCTGTGCAATAATCGTGTAATTTATTTCGATCGCTGCAACAAAAAACACAACTGGTATTATACTCACCTGATTTAACAGCGAGCTTTTCATTGATTTGCGTTTAAAACTTTACCAGCTATCCATAAAACCGGCATTTGCATGAATTTTCAACGCGGAAAACAAAATAACGATCCGGAAATCAATCTGATACCGATGATCGATGTGTTATTGGTGATTTTGATTTTTTTGGTGGTGACGACGACCTATTCAAAATTTGCCGAGCTTGAAATCAGTTTGCCGGAAACCAGTGCGGAACAAGTCGATAAAAATATCGAGAAACCGAACAACATCGATATCACGGTCAGCGCGCTGGGTGATTACACCATCAATCGGGTAGCGGTTAAATCCGCCAGTATCGAGAGTCTGCGCGATGCCTTAATGGCTGCAGCCAAGAACCAGCCGGATCCGTTTATCATCATCAACGCGGATGCAAAAGCGACGCACCAATCGGTCATTACGGTAATGGAAGCGGCGCGCTTGGCAGGCTACAATAAAATCACGTTCACCACGGAAACGAACAATACCCGGTAAAGGGAGTGATCAAATGTTTGATTTCCTAAAAAATTACACCAAAAAACTCACTAAGGAGACCCATATGTCCACTATCAATGTCGATAATTTTTCCCAAGCCGCTCAAGCCGGTACACAATATATTCTGGCACCCCTGCCCTACGCAAACACTGCGCTGGATCCGGTCATTAGCGCCAACACGCTGAGTTTCCACTATGGCAAGCACCACAAAACCTATGTCGACAACTTGAATAATCTGCTGGCAAATAGCGATCTGGCCGGTAAATCGCTGGAGGATATTATTCGCGCATCCGCCGGGCAAGCGGACAAAGCCGCAATTTTCAATAACGCCGCGCAAGTCTGGAACCATATGTTCTATTGGCATAGCCTGAAACCGAATGGCGGCGGCGAACCTTCCGCAGCACTGAAGCAAAAAATTGAAGCCTCATTCGGCAGTCTGGAAGCGTGCAAAAAAGAATTCGCGCAAGCGGCGCTGACACAGTTCGGCAGCGGCTGGGCGTGGCTGGTTGTGGATGGCGGTAAAATCGCCATCGCTAAAACCGGCAACGCGGAAACACCGATCACCAAAAATATCCGCCCCCTGCTGACTATCGACGTATGGGAACACGCTTATTATCTGGATTATCAAAACCGCCGCGCCGATTACGCCAATGCGATTTTGGATAAATTAATCAATTGGGATTTCGCGGAAGCTAACCTCGGATAATTCCGGATTTTATGACTGATATCACGATCGCCCTATCAAAAGGGCGAATTTTTGAAGACACGGCGCCACTGTTAAAAGCAGCGGGTATCGTTGCGCTGGACGATCCCGAATCGTCACGCAAATTGATTCTATCCACCAATCGGGCCAATGTCCGCCTGATTATCGTGCGCGCCTCGGATGTGCCGACTTATGTGCAATACGGCGCGGCCGATCTGGGCATTGCCGGGAAGGATGTGCTGCAGGAACATGGCGGCACCGGGCTGTATCAACCGCTAGATCTGAACATCGCGCGCTGCCGCATGATGGTGGCTGTACCCAATGGTTTCGATTACGACTCCGCCGTGCGTCAAGGCGCACGGTTACGCATTGCCACCAAATATGTGCAAACCGCCCGCGAGCACTTTGCTTCAAAAGGTGTGCATGTCGATCTGATCAAGTTGTACGGTTCGATGGAACTGGCACCATTAGTCGGCCTGGCCGATGCCATCGTCGATCTCGTGTCCAGTGGTAACACACTAAAAGCCAATAATCTTGTCGCGGTCGAAGAGATTATGCAGATTTCGTCCCGGTTGATCGTCAACCAGGCTGCACTGAAACTGAAACAGGATGCCATTCAGCCGGTGCTGGATGCATTTTCCGCTGCGGTGAAAAAGTAGATAGCCGTGCGCATCTGAAACCACTCATACCATGATTCAAATAAAACGATTCAACTCCACCGATTCCGATTTCAATGCCTGTCTCGACAAGCTCCTGGCTTTTGAAAATGCGCAGGATGATGCCGTCGATGTCACGGTTGCCAACATCCTCGCCGATATCCGCAGCCGCAAGGATGCCGCGCTGATCGAATACACCAATCGTTTCGACCGGCTGGCCATTCAATCCGCCAAAGACCTCGAGCTGACGCAGGATCAATTGCAGCATTCGTTAGCAACATTGCCGGATGCGGAACGGACTGCATTACAGCAAGCAGCGGAACGGGTGCGCAGCTATCACGAAAAACAACCACTCAGTTCCTGGCAATACACCGATGCCGATGGCACGTTATTGGGGCAGAAAGTGACCGCGCTGGATCGTGTGGGTCTTTATGTGCCGGGCGGCAAAGCTTCATATCCGTCGTCGGTACTAATGAACGCGATCCCGGCCAAAGTCGCTGGCGTGCAAGAATTGATCATGGTTGTCCCTACCCCGGATGGCGAACGAAACGATATGGTGCTGGCGGCTGCGGCCATTAGCAAAGTGGATCGCGTTTTCACCATCGGTGGCGCGCAAGCGATCGGCGCATTGGCGTACGGCACCGAAACCGTACCGCCGGTCGACAAAATCGTCGGCCCTGGCAATGCGTACGTTGCAGCGGCCAAACGCCGGGTGTTCGGTATCGTCGGTATCGATATGGTGGCCGGGCCTTCTGAAATCCTGGTGATCTGCGACGGTAAAACCAATCCCGACTGGATTGCGATGGATTTGTTTTCCCAAGCGGAACATGACGAGCTGGCGCAGTCGATCTTGTTGTCGCCGGATGCGGAATTTCTGAATCAAGTCGCACAAAGCATTGACCGTCAATTGGCGGCAATGCCCCGCCACAGTGTCATCCGCGCTTCGCTGGAAAATCGCGGCGCATTGATTCAGGTGCAAGATCTGGACGAAGCTTGTGCGATCGCTAACAAAATCGCACCGGAACACCTGGAATTATCGGTTGAGCAACCGGAAAAATGGGGCGATAAAATCCGCCATGCCGGTGCTATTTTTCTTGGCCGTAATGCTTGTGAAGCGTTGGGTGATTATTGCGCCGGCCCCAATCACGTGCTGCCGACCTCACGCACTGCGCGCTTCTCGTCGCCACTCGGCGTTTACGATTTTCAAAAACGCAGCAGTCTGATTCAAGTATCACAGCAAGGCGCCGAAAAGCTCGGGAAAATTGCATCGATACTGGCTAACGGCGAAGGATTACAGGCGCACGCAAAATCGGCGGAATATCGCTATATTAAACACCGGTAATGACGCATAGCGTGAACTGATCTTGCACCTCATGCCAGTCATTACGTCACGCGACCACCCGCTCATCAAACAACTGATCAGACTGGAAGAGTCGTCGCAATATCGCAAGAAAACCGGCTTAACGCTGCTCGACGGCATCCATCTGATTCAGATCTATTGTTCCGTGCTCGGCGCTCCCGAAAATCTGATCGTCAGCAAGGCGTATATCGACGATAGCGAGAATGAGCACTTTCTCACCATTCTCTTCGGTCACACCCCCCCCAAACTGACGGTAGTCAGCAATCTCTTATTTCGCGAGATATCTCCGGTCAAAACACCGTCCGGCATCCTCGCGCTGATTGCACTTCCCGGGGTGAAAAAAGATGTCAGTAACGGGAAGGAGATGTTCAGCGTTCTGCTGGAAACCATCCAGGATCCCGGCAATTTGGGCTCAATTCTGCGTTCCGCCGCTGCCGCCAACGTTAAGGATGTTTACCTGTCCAAGCAATGCGCCGATGCCTGGTCGCCAAAAACGCTCAGAGCCGCGATGGGGGCACACTTCTTTTTGCACATCCATGAAGACAGTGATTTGCAAAAGGTCGCACAGCAATTTTCCGGAACGGTCATTGCTACATCGATACAAGCCAATCGGAATCTTTTTGAAATCTCTCTGGTTGGCCCCACCGCTTTTGTATTCGGTAACGAAGGTGCTGGATTATCCAAGGAAATGATCCAGGCAGCAGACGAAAACATTGTGATTCCCATGCCCGGTAAAACCGAATCATTAAATGCGGCAGCCGCGGCGGCCATTTGTTTTTTTGAAAAAGTCCGCCAGGACAGAGCATACGCGGCGTCAACCGCTATTGGAACAAAATAACAGGCGGTGTATGATACCGCACCCATCAAAACAGTCACTTTGGAGCACCTATGAAATTTTCTTCTTTATCTCTCATCACCTTGATGGGATGTTTGTTGTTCAGTTCCGCCCAAGTCATGGCCATTCACCATGAACCGCAAGATTCCCAGTCACCGCATGCATCCAGCGGAAAAGTGGCGAACAACGAAGGAACCGTTGTCGATATCATCGATACTACCGGCTATACCTACATGGAATTGGAAAATTCCGGCAACCGCTTCTGGATCGCCGCACCGACGACCAAAGTGAACAAGGGCGATCGCATTCGTTTCGTTCAAGATATGGTCATGACCAACTTCACCAGCAAAACACTGAACCGCACTTTCGGTACACTCGTTTTCGTTTCTTCCACGGAAGTGAAGAAATAATTACTTACGCGACGTCGGTAAAACCAATCAGCAGTTTGTTTCTAAGGCTTTTCAGTTCATCCCGGTACTGTGCCGCTTGCTCGAATTCCAGATTCTTGGCGGCACTCAGCATTTTCTTTTCAACCCGCTGAATCTCTTTGGCCAGTTGCGCTTCATTCATGGCGTCATAACGCGCCTGCACTTGCGCGGCCTTGAGATTCTGTTGCGCGGATTCATGGTTATAGACGCCGTCGATCAAGTCTTTAATCCGTTTATGCACCGATCGCGGCGTGATGCCATTTTGCAGATTATGCTCCACCTGCTTCTGGCGTCGCCGGTTGGTCTCATCTATGGCAACGCGCATCGAGCGGGTAATACGATCCGCATATAAAATCGCTGTGCCATTGATATGACGGGCCGCCCGGCCGATGGTCTGAATCAATGACCGCTCCGAACGCAGAAAACCTTCCTTATCGGCATCCAGTATCGCCACCAGCGAAACTTCCGGAATATCCAAGCCCTCACGCAACAGGTTAATCCCAACCAGCACATCGAATTGTCCCAGGCGCAAATCGCGGATAATTTCCACGCGTTCAACAGTGTCGATGTCGGAATGCAGATAACGCACTTTGATTTGGTGATCGGAAAAATAATCGGTCAGATCCTCCGCCATGCGTTTGGTCAACGTGGTGACCAATACGCGCTCGTTCTTGGCGGTACGCAAATGGACCTCCGACATTAAATCGTCTACCTGCGTGGCGACCGGGCGCACTTCAATGACCGGATCCACCAGACCGGTCGGACGCACCACCTGTTCCACCACCTGACCGCTATGTTGTTTCTCATAATCGGCGGGTGTCGCCGATACAAACACGGTTTGCCGCATCCGTTGCTCGAATTCCTCGAATCGCAGCGGACGGTTATCTAATGCGGACGGCAGGCGGAAACCATAATTCACCAGATTTTCCTTGCGCGAACGGTCTCCTTTGTACATACCGCCGATCTGCGGCACCGTGACATGACTTTCATCGATAATCATCAGCGCATCGGGCGGCAGATAATCGAGCAGCGTGGGTGGCGGTTCGCCGGGTTTTTTGCCGGACAGATGACGGGAATAATTTTCGATGCCTTTGCAGAAACCCAATTCATTGAGCATTTCCAGATCGAAACGCGTGCGTTGCTCCAGTCGTTGCGCTTCGACCAGCCGGTTTTCCTGGTAGAAATACTCCAGCCGCTCGCGCAATTCGGTTTTGATGGTTTCCATCGCGCGCAACGTGGTGCTGCGCGGCGTGACATAGTGACTGGAAGGATAAACGGTGAAGCGCGACAGTTTTTGCAGCATACGGCCGGTGAGCGGATCGAACAGCGACATGCTGTCGACTTCGTCGTCGAACAGCGATACCCGCACCGCCGCCTCCGAGCTTTCCGCCGGGAAAATATCGACTACATCGCCGCGCACGCGAAAAACACCGCGTTTGAATTCCAGCTCATTGCGATCGTATTGCATCTCGGTCAGGCGCTTGATAATGTCGCGCTGCGAAATTTTCTCGCCGCTGCGCAAATGCAGAATCATGCCGTGATAATCCACCGGATCGCCGATACCGTAAATACACGACACCGTCGCCACGATGATGGCGTCATCGCGTTCCAGCATCGACTTGGTCGCGGACAAGCGCATTTGCTCGATATGCTCGTTGATGCTGGAATCTTTTTCGATAAACAGATCACGCGCCGGAACATACGCCTCGGGCTGGTAATAATCGTAGTACGAGACGAAATACTCGATGGCGTTTTCCGGGAAAAATTCGCGCATTTCCGCGTACAGCTGCGCCGCTAGCGTTTTATTCGGCGCGATCACGATGGCTGGACGGCCCAAACGCGCGATCATGTTGGCAATCGTATACGTTTTACCGGATCCGGTAACACCCAATAACGTTTGATACGCCAAGCCATCGTTTATGCCTTCGACCAATTGCGCAATTGCAGCCGGCTGGTCGCCCGCGGGAGCAAACGCTTGATGTAATTTGTACGGACTATTGGGGAAGGTTGCGATCACAGGTATAATTCCATCATTGAATTGTTTCTTTGTGTCATTTTAACATGCCGGTCTACCTATTTTAGTGCGAGGATTTTTGTGGAACTCTCTAACCGCGTTCAAACCATCAAGCCATCTCCTACTCTTGCTGTCACCGCCCGGGCTGCGAAACTCAAAGCCGAAGGGAAGGACATCATTGGATTGGGAGCGGGCGAACCCGATTTTGATACTCCTCAGCACATTAAGGATGCCGCCATTGCGGCGATCAATAAAGGCCAGACCAAATACACGGCGGTTGGCGGCACACCCGGTCTGAAAAATGCCATCGTGGCAAAGTTCAAACGGGAAAATAACTTTGTCTTCGATGCCAAACAAATTCTGGTTTCCTGCGGCGGTAAACAGAGCTTTTTTAATCTGGCATTGTCGGTGATCAATCCCGGCGACGAAGTCATCATTCCGGCACCGTATTGGGTTTCTTATCCTGACATTGTGTTAATCGCGGAAGGCAAGCCGGTTTTCATCAATACCGGCATCGAGCAGAATTTCAAAATTTCCGCGGCACAATTGGAAGCCGCGATCACCCCGAAAACCAAAATGTTTGTCATCAATAGTCCGAGTAATCCATCCGGAGCGGTTTACACACTGGATGAACTGAAAGCATTGGGGGAAGTGTTACGCAAGCATCCGCAGATTCTGATCGCTACGGACGATATGTACGAGCATATTCTGTTATCGGGTCAGAAATTTATTAACATCGTCAACGCCTGCCCGGAATTATTTGCCCAGACCGTGGTTCTGAATGGCGTTTCCAAGGCGTATTCGATGACTGGATGGCGTATCGGCTATTGCGGCGGACCTGCGCACATTATTACCGCAATGGAGAATATTCAATCGCAAAGCACGTCCAACCCAAGCTCTATTTCGCAAGCAGCGGCTGAAGCGGCATTGAACGGTGATCAGTCCTGTATGAATCCGATGATCGCGGCGTTCAAGGAACGCAATATTTTTGTTACCGAGCAACTGAATCAAATCAACGGTGTGCGTTGCTTATCTTCCGATGGTGCTTTTTATGCCTTTGCGGATGCCCGCCAATCGATTGATGATCTCTACAAGAAAAACTTGATTGGCGCACAAAACGATATCGCGTTTAGCGAATATCTGCTGGAAAAAGCGGGGGTTGCCGTAGTTCCCGGTTCCGCTTTCGGATGTGACGGCTATATGCGCCTGTCTTTCGCCACATCAATGGATAATCTAATGCAAGCGCTCAGTCGCATCAAGAACCTGCTGAAATAACTGGATTGACTTGGCAAATTTATGTTTTTCTAGTGCAAATTAGCAAGCGCTGCTTTTTTCGTTTTCCCAGCACGCGAAGGAATATTACATAGACCACACACATGATTGGAATGAATCTCCAGTGAGTGCACGACAAAACTGCCGTGACAATTCACACATGGCGCTATGCACAATACGCCGCTTTCCACAAAACGCACCAGAGTCCATGCGCGGGTCAAACTTAACACTTTCTCGAGTTGATGGACCGTGATGTGCTCGGTATAGAGCCGGTAACTCTTAATCAGCGCATCAATACCGTCAATCCCGGTATTTTTCGTTACATAATGATAGATGTTGATAAATAACGAAGAATGCATATTCGGTTGCCAGCTCATGAACCAATCCTCCGAATACGGCAGCATCCCTTTGGGTGGCGATACCCCTCTGATTTCCTTATACAGTTTAACCAGTCTTTCACGGCTCAGATCGGTATTCATTTCCAGAACCTGTAGCCGGGCACCCAATTCAATTAATTCTGTCGCCAGCTGGATTTGCTTGGCTTCGGTGATAATGCTTCGATTGCGCATAATATTACTCCCTGATTTCGTCTATTGAATGCTATGCAATCGCTTCTGCCGGTTTTCCTGCCATTAGAATCGCGGCATGCGATTTGGTAACCGATTGGTCGCGGGAATCGTTGGACAGCATATCGGCAATCAATCGATCATCAAAGCGGAAACGGCACAGTAACGTATTGGAAGCCGCCATTTTGATCAGCTGTGCTGAACTCAACTTTTCCAGTATATCAGCAATATCCTGATTAATTCCCAATCGATACATGGCGGCTACTCTGTCATCCCGCAACATCTGTTTAGCCAGCAGCAAATAACTTAAATTGATATCTCTGATTTCGTCAAGCAATTGATTGGTTTCCATTTCATCACCCTTTTAATTAAAAATATTTGAATTAAAACACCGTAACGCACAGGTGAGATTTTCAATTATGGGGCAGTGGAAGTAAATGGAAGATGAGCTTAATCGAGGTTAGGTAATCTTCTCATCAAAATGTAGGAATTTTACCTACAGAAGAAACGCTTCATAGAACGGGATTGGAAGACTCGTTGCTGACTGCCGGGATACGCCAAGAAACATGAGTCTCCTGACCAAGACTACAGCCTCGGCAATAATCTCCAGACTTGCAAGATCGGCAATACTATCACGCGGTATAGAACAGTCTATCTTAGGAATACCGGCGGAAAAGTGTTCTAAATTGGTAAAAATGCACAATCCATCGGTACCATGATCGATTGAGATACCCAACGTATCGAATGGATACCCCGCAGCAACATTATTTTCCTGTTCATCCCGCACTTGAGCTACAGAGGAACCAACGCTCATTGAGATCCTCATCTCCGCTTCCCAGGTTTCCGGCAAATACCATGTTATGAATATTTTCAGGCACGGCAATTTTTGCCGGGCTTGCCGCTTGTTTGGACAAAAAAATCAAATATAAAAACGCAAACATAGTCTCTGTATGCTTTGCCGCAGACTGGCATGATCGTTGCTCTTAGCATGTACAACAAAGTTTCCATTATTAACCGCAGCACTTATCGATCAGGAATTCCTATGCAAAATAAATTTGAGAGCTTGGAACTCGGCCAATTCATTCCTTTGCACTATCACCACAATATGTTGAACGACACTGCCCGCATGCAAGGGTTTAAAGATGCGATTGATCTCGCCGTCCAGCCGGGCGCCAAAGTGCTGGAACTGGGAGGCGGCACCGGCGTGCAATCGTTCTTTGCCGCACAAAAAGCGCAGAAAGTTTATTGTGTCGAGCGCAACCCGGAACTGATTAGCGCCGCGCGCAATCTGCTGGCGCAAAACAGTAACGGAGACAAAGTGGAAGTGATTCAGGCCGATGCCATGCATTACCTGCCGCCGGAACCGGTCGATGTGGTGATTTGTGAAATGCTGCATACCGGTCTGTTACGCGAAAAGCAAATGCCGGTGATCGATTCGTTCAAACAACGTTACTTGAAGAAATTTGGCGGACCATTGCCTGCCTTCATTCCCGAAGCAAGCATTCAGGCGATCCAACCCATGCAACACGACTTCCATTTTGCAGGCTTCTATGCGCCCACCATCCAGTTCCAAAATCCCTACGCCACTCAGGAACGCAGCAAGGGCCTAGGAGATCCCGAAGTATTCCAATTGCTGGCCTATGCCGAACCGTATAGCCAAACCTGCCAATGGGACGGGGAAATTCTGATTACCGAAGACGGTCAACTTAATGCCTTACGGCTTATCACCAAGAATTTACTGGCCATCAATATGGCAACATGCAGCACCATTGATTGGCACACGCAATACATCGTTTTTCCGTTAGCCGAACCCATCAAAGTTTCCAGAGGCGACCAGGTTTCCATCCGCTTCAGTTACCAAGGTGGCGCACCCCTGAATGCCCTGACGGATTCACTGCAGGTCCGTCTGATAAGCAAGCAAACCCCAGTGTTGGAATTTGCCATGGAAGCAATGAATCGCTCAACGGAATCTCGCCCAAGAGCCGCTGAAAATGCCAGTATCCTGTAATCACTTCTAAAGGTATCAAATCTTTCCGGAGCCTTGCCAGGCATCGCTTGGCAAGGCTCAATGATGTACCGGAGCAGCTGTTTTGTTCGCTTCTAAAAAAACCGGATTTCATTTCATCCTTCGCTAATTTCTTCCACCCAACCCTCTTCAACACACCGAACTCTTAACAAAAAATTCACATTTATAACTCTAACAGACGAACCGATTCCTGCAATCACCTCTCAAGGTATCAAATCTTTCCTAAACCTTGCCAGATAATGCTTGGCAAGATCCAATGATTAACTGAAACAGCTGTTTTGTTCGTCCCTAAAAACCCGGATTTCATTCTAATCTTCGATAATTTTCTCCCGCCCAACCGTCTTCGATGCCCGTGATTCTTAACAAAGAATTAACATTTAAGTCCTTATACTGGCCGCCCAAGCAAAATGAAAGAGAGAAGCAAGGCATGCGACCTAGTTAACAGTTGGATTGAGTCAGCAAGTGGAAGCTTCCATGCAATTTGATTGGAAATAAAATAACCTACTAAAATGAAAGGAAGTCTGAATGAAAAACATTCTTAACGAGGTACGTTCCGTTTTATTCGTTGGTGTGATTTTTTTTTGGTAGTGTGGCCTCATCTCAGGTTCTGGCACAAGATGCGGTAGCGCAACGGATTAAAGAACTGGAAGAACGTTTGCGGGCCATGCAGAGTGGCATGCAAACAATGCAAAATGAACTGGAAAGCTTGAAAATTCAATCTTCCCAGGTAACCGGGAAAGTTGAAAAAATTCAACAAAACCCGCAAAACCAACAAACCCCTCAGCCAACTGAAAAAGTTGGAAAAGTCTCGCAAACAGCAAGTTCAGCAGAAACAAATCAAGAAGATCCAAAGAAAAGCAATATGGTATTTTTCCGCGGTGGCTTTGTGCATAGCTCGCAGCATCGCGATGGCATGGTATTCCATAGTGATGTGGTCTCTGCCGGTGCACAAGACCGGCCCGATAAGAATGGCTGGTATTTCGGTGCCGGTTTCGATTGGAATCTCACCAGGAATGCCTGGGATTTGGCACCTAGAACCAATGTGTTAGCTGAATTGATGTTCGAGTACAAAGAATTCAGCTCACATGTACAAGGTAATGCATTGGCCAATATGCCGACCCAACTGATTGGCGGCGCTATCAATCCACACAGCGTCACAGTGAGCCAACTATCCATATACGCATCGCCCAAAATCAAGTTTCTTGAAGGCAACCGGTTCAGGCCGTGGATCATTCCAGCCGGTTTCGGCATGCACATCATCAGCCCGCCGGGCGAATCAGCCTCCTTTTTTATTCCCGGCGTCGTATTTGCCGGAGGAGCGGAATATCGAGTCTGGAAAGATTTTTACGCCGGTGTCGACGCTCGTTACCATATTACCGGTGGTAAGAAAGATGGTATCAATGTCGACGGTCTGACGGCTGGCGGTTATTTAGGCATCGGTTTCTAACGTTCACACTTCATCAAACGATCTGAAGTCCCATAAAGCGAGGTGGGTAGCAATGCCACTCACCTCGCTCAAATGGGTAAATCAGCCGATTAATACCCGCATCATCCATTTCAAGTGCCAATGGCATACAACCAACACGGTTTCACTTTGCTAATTAACTATCCCTCCGGAAAACATGTTAACTTCCCGTTGCAGTAATTACAGCAATCACCCGGATCAACGCCCCACACACCAAGAACCGGTAAGATCAGCAAAAAGTAGCGGTTAAAAAAACAAAAATGGATAAAAAAACTGAAATGACGCGGCACGATTTGAAATTATTCGGTATGGAAGCGGCAAAAGGCCGCTGGGTGTTTGTGGCAATCGGATTATTGATCAACGTGTGTCTGGGATCGATTTATGCCTTCAGCGTTTTCCGGAAACCATTGGAAGCTTTGTGGGGAATTTCGTCGAGCCAGAGCGGGTATCCGTTCATGGTGTTTCTGGCGGTATTTGCGGTTGCGATGCCGCTGGCGGGCAATCTGATCGAGCGCTGGGGACCGAGAATGACAGCCACACTCGGCGGTTTACTGGCGGGAACCGGGTGGATCGCGGCGAGTTTTTCCGTGGATATCGCCACTCTGACACTGTTATACGGCATCATCGGCGGCGCCGGAGTGGGTATCGTGTACGGCTGCCCGATTGCCGTCGTGGTCAAATGGTTTCCGCGCCACAGCGGACTGGCGATCGGATTGACCGTCATGGGTTTTGGCGTATCGGCATTGCTGATCGCACCGCTGATGAAAGCGATGATTCTGCAACCGGAGATCGGGATCATGCAGACGTTTCTGTACCTTGGCATGGCATTCACCATTGTCATCGCTCTCCTGGCGCAGTTATTGCGTTTCCCGCCGGATGCATGGAATCCCGCCGGATCCGACGCGCTGAACGCCGCACCGGCACCACCCGCTTTGAATTTAAACCGGCACGCCATGCTAAAAACCACCCACTTCTATGCGTTGTGGGCAACGTACACGATCGGTTGTCTGGCCGGATTGATGGCGATCGGCATCGCATCGCCGGTCGGTACTGAAGTGGCGCAACTGGATGCGCCCACCGCAGCGCTTGCGGTGTCGTTGTTTGCGGTATTCAACGGACTGGGGCGGCCGCTGTTCGGCGCGTTAACCGATAAGCTCGGCCCGAAGCACACCGCAATCGTTTCATTTACCTTGATCCTGAGCGCGTCTCTGCTGCTGTTCTTTTTCGGACAAGGCAACGCCATGTTGTATCTGTTGGCATTCTGCATTTTGTGGATGTGCTTGGGCGGATGGCTGGCGCTGGCACCCACCGCCACCGGCATTTTCTTTGGAAAACTGCACTATGCGCAAAACTACGGTGTGATGTTTACCGCCTATGGTGCCGGTGCCATCTTGGGAACACTGCTGTCCGGCAGCATCAAGGACATCACCGGCAGCTATCTGCATGCATTTGCCATTGTCGCGGGATTGGCGATTCTCGGGATACTGATCGCCGCAATGGGGCTCAACGCACCGGACAAACGAACAACTTGAGCTGGCGGCTTAATACCGCAGCGGCTCCACACCCCGCCACCGCTGATCTTCATTCTCTCTCCGGTTGATAACAATTCGTTTTGTTTTAAATCTTCCCGTGATAACCTTCAATAAGAAATGATCAGGGGAAAGCAATCAAATGGATAAATTGGGACTTCCGATTGTTTTATTGGCGGCTTTATGGGGTGCTGTCAATACCACACTCAGCTTCTTTCAAATCATCAACGCCAGACGCGACATGATGTTTGAATTGATCGACAAATGCGGCCGTTGCCCGGAACAAACACTCGGTCCGGTAGAAATCTATCTGACCAACCTGCTGCCGCTTACGGTCGGCAACATCATTTTTCTTTACTTGATCAGCTATGTGATCGTATCCATTCCACGCCACATGAAAATCGAAAATGACGAAGAAGCCAAACGGCTAAAAAAAGCTTGCAATATCATTGCAGTATTACCTATTTTTGGCGCACTCTCATTTTGCGGGGGCGCCGCATTCGATTTGATGATGCTGATTCGCGCCTTGAAATGAAAAAAAATCCCCTGCTGGCACTCGCGCTGCTATTGACGGTTTTAGCCTCCGGCGGCTGTGCTGTCATGGATAAAAACATTCCCGGCTGGACGCAATACCAGAATCTGGACAAAACCAACGTGCTGGAACTGGCATCTCGAAGCACCGGTATCGGCGAACCGGTACTGCTGATTCATGGTTTTGGCGCAAGCAGTTATAGCTGGCGGCATGTTATTGAACCGTTGGCGCAAAAGAACCGGGTCATCACTATTGATTTGAAAGGCTTCGGCGATTCACCGAAACCGCGCGATGACGCCTATTCCGTGTACGAACAAGCCAGACTGGTCAGAAACTTCATTCTCGAAAACAATTTACAGAATCTTCACATCGTGGGCCATTCCTATGGTGGCGGAGTCGCATTGGCGGTATCGATCTATTTGTCGGCATCCAATCCGGGGCTGCAAAAAAGCTTGGTACTCATCGACAGCGTTGCCTATCCGCAGGAACTGCCCGGTTTCGTCAAAATACTCGCAACGCCAGTATTGGGGCCATTGATCACTTATGCCGTGCCCAATACCTTCCAGGTGAAGAATCTCTTGCAGATCGTGTATTTCAATGATGACCTGATTCCGCAAGAAGCCATCGACCACTATGCCGCCGATCTCGGCAAACCCGATGCCAAATACGCGCTGCTCACGTCGGTGCGGCAAATGTTGCCAACCGATTTGCAGCAATTCTCGGAAAACTACGCCAGCCTGACCATTCCCACCCTGATTATCTGGAGCCGGGAAGATGAAATCGTGCCGTTGGCCGTCGGCAAAAGGCTGCATGAAACTATACCGGACTCAAAACTTGTCATCATGAGCGGCGTCGGTCATGCCGTGCAAGAAGAAAAGCCATCGCTGCTGTTACCGCACTTGCGCAGTTTCCTGGAAGCCGGATCGCAGCGCACGGCCGTCACTCCTTAAACATCCGGCGGCCCACATGATTCCTTATCCACCGTTAAAAGCGACCCAATCATGAGAAATTTCCGAATCCTGACCATGAACATCCAAGCGCAAGCCTGGCCCGCAGGCCCTCATAGCGACGCCGAGTGGCGCGCCAAAGCGGCGGTCAAAGCGCTCGATCCGACGAATTTCGCGTTTGACGAGCATCCCGACGTGGTGGTGTTCAACGAAGCGGATAATGAAGATGCGAAGGAAATTCTGCAAGATGGGCTGAAGCATCTGTATCCTCATAACATTGTGTCATTCGACGGCGGCAGCGGCGACCTGGACGACGGCGGACTGGCGATATTCAGTAAATTCGAATTCTTCGTGCTGCCGCCGTCGGAGAAAAACTTTTCCGGCAACCTCAGCCGGTTTTATCCCTACGACAGCGTCGGTATTCCTGGTATTTTTTACCCGATGAGCGCCGGTAATGACGGTTTAGCGGAAAAAGGCGTGGCCATCGTGCAAATCAGCACCGGCTTGCACTTTGAAGCCGTCACCATTGCCTTGACGCACTTACAGGCGTTTTACGAGGAAGTCGGCGAACACCACACCATCCGCTTGCGGCAATTGAAAGTCATTGAAAGCGCGCTGATTGATCTCATTGGCGCGCCGGAAGACAACGCCAATTGGGATAAAGTCATTGTGTTGGGTGATTTGAACATCCGTGGCGATACGCCGCCCTACTCCACCGATGGTCACGGCGAATGGACCAATGTATTCATCAACAACGGCGGCCCGTACAACAACGCCTCACAAGGCATTACCGTCCGGCAAAACCAGCTGATTTTCACCGGACAACTGATCGACGGCTGGCGCACCTTTATGACGCCGCCGGGCGCTTTCATGGAAGCCGATCCGGGCTTGACCAACACCAATCTGAAAGAAGGCGAGCATTTACCAGCGGGATTGAAAGAGCGGCTGGATTACATCTGCTTTCCGAAGCAACGCACCAATGAGATCGGTGAAACACCGCGCCGCCTGGTCGCGCAGCACATGCGGATTTTGCCGTCCAATTTCTCCGCGCTGGATATGGCATTCGAAAGAATCCAAAGCGACCATCGCGGCATTTTGGCGCAAGTGCATTGGCAGTTTCCGTACAACACACCGAATCAAGCCAAAATCCAGAGCGGTTTTGTGCATTTTCAAGCGCCGGATTCATTGGCCAAGGTCAACATCGCCAACGACCTGAAGATCCCCTCTCCCGGCGTGTTCCAGTGGATTTACATCCGCGAACCGGGCACCTACACGTTCACTTACTCACCCAATCTGGAAGCCGCGTTTTATTACGACAACGCTATGTCCACCAAAATTGACCCGTTCAATCAAGTTAAATGGACAGAATTAATACCCGACCACGACTGGCTGAACAGTCTGCAACACGAATTCCAGCTTGGCGAAACGGGCGATCAGGTCGACGTGCACCGGCCGATGTTCATCCGCCTGAAAGCCTTAGAGAGAGACGATCAATTCACCGGCAATATCGCTTTTTCCTTCATCAAACACACTGGCGAGAACCGCTTTTTGGCCATCGGCCTGCAACCGAACGATGATCCCAAAGACCCGCGGCTGCCGGTCGGCCAGAAAAACGGCGCGAACGACGAATGCTGGTTCCGCGCGCCGCTGGCTGAGCAACTGTTGAGCGGTAATCCTTACCCGGTGCAGTTTTACATCCAAAACGATTTTGCCCGGAAAATCCGCCTCAGCCTATTTGAAGGCATTGCCGCACCAGCGGCTTTTGCACAGGTAACGAATGAAGACAAACTCACTGTGATCGACTACGACCGCGCCGCCGACATCAAGGATGTATACATGCTGCTGGAACGCAGCCAGACAACGGATTTCGAATTTCTTGCCGGTTACCGCTACAGTATTTCCTACCTGAATCACCTGGAAATCTACAGCATCGAAGACCAAAGCGGCCTCGGCGCGGACGAAATCCACCTCACCATGACCGCCGACGACATGGCCACCAACTTCCTCGACTTCACCGACGAAGACTTCGACGACGACGAACGGCGGATGCTCAACTCCTATTACCCTAAAAACACCGCATTTAACGACCGGCTCAACATCACCGTATTCGAACTCGACAGCGGCGATGACGACGACGGCCCCTTCACCGCCACGATCCCCGCATTGAAAAAAGGTGAAAATACCCGTGAATCGTCGCTCATCATCGAAGCGGAAGGCGCGGAGTATCAGATTAGTTACAGGTTGAGCCGGAATCCGAACCGGTGAAGGTGAATTCATGCGCGATCTTGCAAAACGGAGGGCACATCTCAACATAATGCGCTACGAAGGTAATACTTTACGCAGTAACCCTTCGACACGCCGATTTGCGGTCTCAAGAAGTTGCGGAAGTTTAAATTTTTTTGTCTTCGAACTAAGCATCTGATCAATAAACATTACCGAAGTTTTAGGATCGCTATGTGCCGCAGCAACTTCACGTAAAAAAGAAACCAAGTCAATTTCTTTTTTTATAACACATCCCATTAAGTGTTCAAATTCTTCTATTGAAACAATCACAATGTTGATTAATGGAAGCATTTCCAATTGCTTAATTGTTGGGGAGTTTGGCCTACTTGGGTCAAAAATATCTTTATCAAACATCCGTCGAAAGTGTTCACCGGTAGCGCAACTGGTTTGTTGGCTGGTCACAATGATGAGAAAATTTTCCTTTGAGTTAATACAATCCCAATCTGGTAAGCCACCCTCGCATAACCTGGAGCTGACCATCCATCCTTGCTTCATCGCCTCTCTAACGCGTTTCAATTGCGGCCAAACAATTGGCTTGAGATCGCTTAAGGAAAGTTTCTCCGAATATGCGGTCATTTTTGATTCAATAAACACATTAGCTTCATCATTGGTAATGATTGCCTCTACAGCATTCTTATTATTGCCTACAGCCTTCTTGTATTCCTGTTCACTCAGATACTTCAACTCAGCTTCTTTAATCAATTCAATAACATAATCCTCAAATACTTTACTAAAATGATTTGCATAATTTTCTCTATCTTCGGAAAGTCTTTTATGCACGGCTTGTTCCATGCCTCGTGCAAAAATTAACGGGTGCCAAACTACATAGTTATGCTGATTACCTCGTAATAGAGGGTATTTCGATAGCCATGGAAATTCGAATGCTTCATACCGAGGGCGAACCGCAATATTCTCAGCAACTCGATCTACTAAGTTTTTTCTCAATTCGGAACGTAGCTCGTGAAGGTTTCGCGCAAACTCAGACATAAAACATTCAATGGCATTAGCATAAACTGACATGAGAGGACTAAAGTAGTCTTTGTTAAAAATCATATTTCCGCTAATGACAGGTACGTATACTGAATAGCAAAGACACATAAATTCATCTGGCGTAATACCAATTCGTTGTTCAAACTGAAGCCTTACAGGATGAGTCGAATTCAGCCGGGCAATTAATGCCGGCCATCGGAGAAAATCTAAGGTTGGTTTTTTTTGGAATGATAGTTGAGCCGGTATAAGCGAACGAACCATTAAATATATGTTTCCATTTGCATCATCAGGAGGAATATTTGCTGCATTCCAAAGTTCTCGGCGACACGAATCAAACAAATCCTTTGGGCAGGATTTTCCGTCATATAAGGGAATCATTTGATCTTCCAGAACCACTTTAACAAGTAAAAACGTAATCCACGGAAGCTCTTTGAGTTCATCTAAAAGAATTTCTTTGTGAGTAGATTGAGTTAATTCGAGCGCATGATGTACCACAGATACCGCACTGTATGAACGCAATTTGTTACGAACTTTTTTCGCAGTATCTTCATAGCTCAATTGCTGCCGCATACTTATCCCCCTCCGGGTATGTATCAATTAATTCAAACAAAACATTAGTTCTATACCAGGATTCTAAGCTCGCGATGCATACCCCTCAACCGCTGTTTCGTGCAATAAATCGTTGCATCTGTGGATCAACACCCGCCGTAACACGACCCCGCTAAAATGCAATAATGCTTCTGTTATGCAATATGGTGAAAACATGATTACTTTATATGGCATTGAATGGTCACGCGCGAAATATGTCTTGTTCACGCTGGCGGAGCTGGGTCTGGATTTTCAGCATGTCCGGATAAACCCATTCGAGAAAGAGAAATACGCGCCCTGGTATTTAAAACTGAACCCGCTGGCGCAGGTGCCCACGCTGGTCGATGGCGATCTGGTGCTGACCGAAGCCATCGCTATCAATTTTTATCTGTCGAGAAAATACGGCGCAGGGAAGCTGTGGGCGGACCGGCTGGAGGACGAAGCGCAGATCTACAAATGGAGTCTGTTTGCGGTCACTCAAATGGAAACGGCCTGTGTGGATCTTATTCTGCACCGGAAGGTTCTCGATGCGAAAGTTCGAAATCCGAACATCGTCCAGGCGGCTGAAAAGAAACTGACGAAACCGCTCGAGGTATTGAACAACCATCTCGCCGGTAAAGATTTCCTGGTGGCCGGTAAATTTACCGTCGCGGATATCAATATGGCCGGTGTTTTGTCCTATGCGCTAGGCGGCGAATTCGATTTTTCGCCCTATCACGAGGTAGTGCGGTATTTGGATGCGATTTTATCGAGACCGGCGTGCAAATAAGCGGGAATTATCCCCACACCTAATGCCATCCTAATCTACCGTGCTAATCTTGGCGATATGTGTTAATTCAAGACTTGGGATTTTAATGCTAAAGACTCGGTATCTTGTTGTACTAATTGCTGATGACCCTTTCACTGGCGACGGTGCTTTCGCACCATCGCCAGCGGAAGCTGGTGGTTAGCGAACATTATTTATGTTTTCCGCATTAATGCTCGCAAGAATCTCGTTCAAAAGTGCTTTCGTTTGTGGGTCTGCGTTATTTCTTCTAATTTCCAGAATCTCTAAAACCTTCTTGTGCTGGCGAGCGTTTGCGAGCACAGACCACTGCGCAGCTCCACCAATTAGCACAGCATCGACATTTTCTTTTGAACTCGCGAGTTTCATTTGATCAATGATCCGTTCAACTGGCGCAGCCGATCCAGATGCCATGAAACGCCCCCAAAGGTAGTCTAGCGCAGCAGGATTATTGATCGACATAGACTCAATAGTAGGAGGCGGTGAGGCTAGTAAAGCGCTTATTTTCTTCGCTTCTTGCGGAGATTCGGCTTTGGCCATTTGCTCCAGTGCAGCACGACATTGAGCGGAATTGCACGTCCAAAGTGCAGAATAAAGAATGTGGCGTTTGGGAATTCCAATATAGGGCTTTACCCAAGCAGAGATTCTCTCTGGGTTTGCGATGAACACCTCCGTAAAGAAACCGGATAACGGCGCCTGAACATTGTCATTTTCAAAATACCCTCTGTCCGTTATTACCTTCAATACCGGCGCAATTTTGTCTGGCTCCGGATTGTTGTAGTAATAGGTTGTCCACTCCTCGAGGTTTTGTGTTCCTTGATCGCCTTGCGCAAAAGCATTTAAGAGAAGGAACAAGCTGATAGTGAATGCGAGAACGAGTTTTTTCATGATTGCTAACTCCTGAATTAGGCCATGCTGCAAAACGGCATCGGCTTGAAAGAGTTTAAGCCGCTCACCTCTCAACCGCGAAATGCTGCTTCGATTGCGGCAATGTCAATTTTCTTCATCGTCATCATCGCATCGAATGCCCGTTTGGCAGCTACGCGATCCGAACTGGTGAATGCTTTCGTCAGGGCAACCGGCGTAATCTGCCAAGAAATACCCCACTTGTCCTTGCACCAGCCGCAGTCGCTCTCCTGACCGCCGTTGCCGACAATCGCGTTCCAATAGCGATCCGTTTCATTTTGATCTTCGGTCGCCACCTGAAACGAAAAAGCTTCGTTGTGTGTGAACGCTGGCCCGCCGTTTAGTCCGAGGCACGGGATGCCCATGACGGTGAACTCGACCGTCAGCACATTGCCTTCCTTGCCCGACGGATAATCCCCCGGTGCGCGATGCACCGCGCCGACTGACGAATCGGGGAATGTCTCAGCGTAAAATCGCGCGGCACCCTCAGCATCGTTGTCGTACCAGAGGCAGATCGAGTTCTTTGCAATCTTGGTCATGTCATTTCTCCTTTGAGTTGAGAGGTTATATAGTTTCGATGTGTTTCGCATTGTGGTCTATCGTGTTCATTCGGCAAAAAGCTTTTGGCTTCCGCCTTACATGGATTTCGTCAGCAGCGAAGGGTTAGATCTCCGTGTACTCAAGCTCATACGCAACCGCACTTTTTGCAGCCTGGAAGACGCGAGTGGATGGAAAATGCTTGCGCACAAGTTCCAAAAGAGCTCTTTTATCTACATCGCAAATTTGGCAACCAAGGTACAGCGCCCGGAACTCCGAAGGGCAAACAGGCACTGCATCGTAGAGCCCAGAAGATTCAGCCAACGGGTACCATACACGCCATTCCTTCTCGTATTTCCAATGCTTGCTTTTGTAATATGCGTAGCGATGATACAGTTGACTGAAGTCGAGTTTTCGTATCGCCAATATGTCATCAAGAAACTCCTGCTCGGAGAAGAAGGGTAGCGGATTCGCGCTATATTGAACGGGCCGAGCAACGGACAGTGGATTGTCTTCCTCTGGGAGTGACCAAAATTCAAAAACTGCGCCCTTATGATCACGGGCGTAATGAGCCCACATTAGTAGGTTGTCGCGGTCCTCAGAGACGCAGAACACCCGCACCCCAGGTAAAAGCTTCTCTCGCCAGTGGCACTGGTATTCTTGCTGGGTTTCTTTGATCTTGCCCGCGAGCCATGCAAATAGGTAATCTGCCTCTCGATGCCAGCGCTCTTTCGGAAATCCATGTGTTGGGTACATCTCCCGAATCTTCAATACTAGTTGGCCCCATACATCGCTTGAATCTACTTCTGGAACTTCGGCTGCAGCGGCAATTTCACTCAATCTTTCTATGATCTTGCCGGGAAGTTTTTCGATGTCGAAGTCAAAATGCAAGCCGGACTGAATGTCGAATGGATCGTTAAAGGTCAGCGGTGACGAGTAGCGAACCGTCTGATTCGAAAGGATTGCTATAGCCGTGTCAGGAGACGTGTACTTGAAAAATGCCTTAGTTCCTGGGGTGGGTGCGTCCATAGTGGATCGGAGGTCTAATTACAATCAGAAATCCGAGATGACACAATAGATCATTTCAGTAGTAATAACCAAACTTGCAAAATTCAATATGTCTCCTCACCTTTTATGAAACTTCTACCAATTCATATCTTATCTCAAATAGTTTTTTAGACTCAGAAAGATCAAAAAAATCTAAACTTGCGAAGCATGGTCTCCAATCTCAGTCTCAAGCAATTGATATTAACACCCACCATAACCCAGCAATCCCCTTGAAAAACGTTTAGAATGTGCGCCCCTTTCTAGTAACTATCATCCGCAGGTACCCGTTTTGATTACAACCGCCAATATCACCATGCAATTCGGCGCCAAGCCGCTATTTGAAAATGTTTCCGTTAAATTCGGCGGGGGTAACCGCTATGGTTTGATCGGCGCGAACGGTTGCGGTAAGTCGACGTTCATGAAAATTCTCGGCGGCGATCTGGAGCCGACTGCCGGTAATGTGTCGGTTGATAGCGGCGAACGGGTCGGTAAATTGCGGCAGGATCAGTTTGCGTTTGAAGATTGTCTGGTGATCGATACGGTGATGATGGGGCACGCGGATTTATGGCGCATCAAGCAGGAGCGCGACGCGATTTACGCCAACCCGGAGGCGACCGAGGACGATTACATGCGCGCCGCCGAATTGGAGTCCGAGTTCGCCGAGTTGGATGGCTATTCGGCAGAAGCGCGCGCCGGGGAGTTACTGCTCGGCGTTGGCATCCCCACTGCCCAGCACCAGGGATTGATGAGCGCCATCGCGCCGGGTTACAAACTGCGTGTGTTGCTCGCGCAGGCGTTGTTTTCCAATCCCGATATCCTGCTGCTGGACGAGCCGACCAATAACCTCGATATCAATACCATCCGCTGGCTGGAAGATGTGATCAACGCCAGCAAGAACACCATTATCATCATTTCGCATGACCGGCATTTTTTGAACAGCGTGTGCACGCACATGGCCGATCTGGATTACGGCGAGTTGCGCATTTATCCCGGCAACTACGACGATTACATGACCGCTTCGACCCAGGCGCGCGAACGCATGCTGGCCGACAACGCCAAGAAGAAAGCGCAGATCGCCGACTTGCAATCGTTTGTCAGCCGATTTTCCGCCAACGCGTCCAAAGCCCGGCAGGCCACCAGCCGCGCGCGGCAAATCGAGAAAATCAAGCTGGAAGACGTCAAGCCGTCCAGCCGCCAGTATCCATTCATCCGCTTTGAATTTCACGACAAGGAAAAATTGCATCGCCTGGCCGTTTCCCTTCAAGCCATTGGCAAGCACTTTCCTGGCATGGATAAACCGCTGTTCAAGGATTTAAGCCTAAGCATCGAAGCCGGTGAGAAAGTCGCCATCATCGGCCCGAACGGCATCGGCAAAACCACGCTATTGCGTTGCCTGGCCGGTGATCTCGCGCCGGATTCCGGTGAAATCAAATGGACCGATAAGGCGCGCCCCGGCTATTTCCCGCAAGACCATGCGGCCGATTTTGCGGAAGATTTGTCATTGATGGAATGGATGGATCAGTGGCGGCGAGGCAGCGACGACGATCAAACGATTCGCGGTACGCTCGGCCGATTATTGTTCTCCGGTGACGACACCAAAAAATCCACGAAAGTCATTTCCGGCGGAGAACAAGGCCGCATGCTGTTCGGCAAGCTGATCCTGCAAAAACCGAACGTGCTGCTGATGGACGAACCGACCAATCACCTCGACATGGAATCGATCGAATCATTGAACAGCGCGCTGGAACGATATACCGGTACACTGATTTTCATCTCCCACGACCGCGAATTCGTCTCCTCGCTGGCTACCCGCATTCTGGAAATGACACCGGATGGTATCAAAGACTTCAAGGGCGATTACGAGGATTATTTGCGTTCGCAGGGGATTGAATAATTTAATATCCGCTCCCATTCCCATTCGCGCTCATCTTCAACAATATTTTCACAGCAATTCTCATGTGTGACGCTGAGAATTACGCTGTTTATTTTATAGGCGAATGTGTACAATCAATGGCAATGCCCTTTGTATCCCTGTCCTGTCATTTTCCAGTTTCTTCCATGTCAGCGGTTATCGAGTGAACAGACGGTTGACTCGCCGCTGAAATCTTCCGGTTAGCCTGTCAACCAACCTGGCGCATATTCATATTCTTATAGAGGTTCTATGTGCTGGAGCGGTGAAGCATCTGCTGTGCTTGCGGTGACGGGTCTTGCCAGTACCGCCTATTTTTACCGGAAAGGTGAGTCTGGCGTGTTGTGTGCCGCGCTGGCGTATTTTTCGTTGATGGAATTGCTGCAAGCGTATACCTATACGGTGATCGATCAGTGCGCGGATCCGCGCAATCAGATTGCCACGTTTCTGGGTTACATGCATATCGCTTTTCAACCGTTTTTTGTCAATGCAGTCGCGATGCATTTCATTCCGGACAGTTTGCGCCGCCGTATTGCACCTGCGGTTTACACCTTATGCGCCGCTGCTGCGGTTGTCTTTATGATGCGTATTTATCCATTCGATTGGATGACTTACTGCTTCGATAGAGACTACAACATGACGTTTTTCACCAGCGCGAGATACACCATGCCGTTCTGCGGCAAAGAGATTTGCTCGACTTCGGGTGCTTGGCATATCGCCTGGGCCATTCCCGCCAACGGCAATGTGTACATGGCAAATGTTTACGGCTATACCGCTTTTGTACTGCCTCTGTTGTACGGTTCCTGGAAAATGGTGGTGTACCATTTCCTATCGGGACCATTGCTGGCCTATATGACCACAGATGACATGAACGAATGGGCAGCCGTCTGGTGCCTGTATTCCATCGGTCTGCTGTTGCTGATGATTAAAACACCGATCCGGCAATATTTGTATGTAAACAGCTGGTACGGATTACCGCTACCAAAATTTTTGCGTGCATCCTCGCACACTTGAAACTGGCTGGAAACAGCATCATCGCATCAAACGGTTGCGGCTCACTCGCACTGATATAAGCCCCTCCGTTTCGGATGTAACCCCTCTCAATCAGAATATCAGTCTACTTTAGCGCACCGTTTGATCCGGTGCGCTAAAGCTTTTACCTCATTGCATCGTTGTAAACAACGGGTTGTTTCCGGTCTATTTTTCAATTTTAAGGGACGATTGTAATGAAAAATTTTTATAAATCTGTAATGAGCATTCTACTTGTAACCCCAATATACGCTTCGGCAGCCGTCGATCTCGTCACTAACGGAAGCTTTGAAGCCGATTTGCAAGACAATGGCTCATGGAATCTCTATTCAACTTTGATTGGATGGAGCGGCGCTCCGGATATCGAGCTGCGCAACAATGTCGCCGGGTCTGCTTTTGATGGTTCAAATTTTGTCGAATTAGACACGAATTCAAACAGTTCGATTTCCCAATTATTGGTTGGCACGCCTGGATTGTATCAACTCAGCTTCTGGTATTCGGCCCGCCCCAGCACCGGTAGTGACACCAACGATTTGTCGTTCACATTGGACGGCTCCGCTCCGGTCACCGTTTTGACCGGTGTCGGTGGAGGAAGCGACCATAATTGGCAAAATTATTCGGCGCTATTTAACTTTGATGGCGAAGCACTGCTGACTTTCAGTGCGGTCGGAAGAAGCGACAGCCTCGGTGGCTCACTCGATATGATTTCAATGACCAGCACTATTCCTGAACCGAAAATTGTCGAGATGATATTGGTTGGTTTTTTATTACTGAGCCTTACGCTTCGCCGCACCAGTAAAGCTTATTTCTCAAGAAATAAGCTTTAAGTAACCGTAGACGATAGAGATAAGTCGCGGGTCAAAAATATGATCGCATGATTTTTGACCCGCGACCTATCAATCGAGAATGCTGCTGTACTTTCCCTGCCTGAATCGCCTCGTGTTTAATCCTGGCCAGACTTCAAAAGAACGGCTCCAGCGTAACGCAGTATAAATATTGACGACGCATGGAATATGAAGCAATAAAAAACCCCGCTGCCGTTAACAGCGAGGTTTTTGTTTGCCGGATCGTGATATCAGCTATTTCTTAATCGTCGGCCAGCAAAACCGATAATACCCAGACCCGCCAGCAACATTGCATAAATCTCAGGCTCCGGAACCGGTGCACTATATTTGACAATATAGGCAATCCCTGCATCCGGACGGTCATTCCATAAACCGCCGCCCCAGTTACGCGGAGTAAATTCCTGTAGCCTAGTTCGTTTCAGTACGTCATAAATCGTTGGTCGGCTGACCTGAAAGTGTTCCGCCAAATGCGCTACCTTCCACAACCGTGGTTTGATATAGCTGCCAGATTTCCTGACGATCCAATAATGTTAAGCGAGTGCGTTTGTGTATATTTATCTACAGTATTCTCCTGAATACTGTAAACAACGCTAGGAATTCTTACACTTAAAGCTATTCGACAACTACCGGTACTTGATTTTCAATCAATTTAACAGTGCCGTTTTCAAAAAACAAAGCAATGACCCAAAAACCATTTGGAGAATTTACAAATGGAGTAGTCATGTAGTATCACGTGCAATCCGCTTAACTCAAACACAACCTTGATCCTTTATGCACAATTGCCTACACTTGTATGCAGTACATAAGGAGTTATCATGAGAACCACTTTAGATTTACCCGAAAATTTGTTAAATGAAGCAATGCGAGTTACCCACGCCGAAACCAAAACAGCTGTTATCGTGCTGGCGCTAGAGGAGTTAATCCGGAAATCAAAAATTTCGGATCTTAAGAAATTCAAGGGAAAAATCGAATTGGATATTAACCTTGATGAAATTCGAGTGCGCCAGTAATGGCGATATTGGTTGATACGTCTGTCTGGATCGATTATTTTCGAACCGGTAATAAATCAACCGAACTGGATGATCTCATCGACGAAAACGTAATTGTTATCAACGATTTGATTCTAGCCGAATTAATCCCATTCTTAAAGCTGAAGCGCCAAGCAAAAGTAGTTAAATTGCTGAGTGAAATAGATCGATTACCGTTGCAAATTGATTGGGACGATATTATGGCTACGCAATTAAAGTGCTTAAAATCCGGATCCAATGGGATTGGCATTCCTGATCTCATCATTGCTCAAAATGCAAAGGAAAACCACTGTGCAATATTTTCGCTCGACAAGCATTTCCAAATATTGAGCCAAGTTATTAAAGTCAAGCTTTACCAAGCAAAAGGTTAACGATTTATGTTGGATCATCGAGCTAGGTACAGAATCGCGATCTGTTTGCAATTTCATCCATTATTTATGGCATAAGAGCTCAACTCTCCTGACGCAATCACTCAACCATCACCTTCTGCACCAACATCGGCCAAGTCCCTTTCTCAATCGCTTGTCGCCCATCAAACACCAGATAGCTTTGCCGTCCGTAGTGCGGCAGCGGGCGGATGAGCGCTTCGAGCGAAGCGGCATCTTGCGCGGAGATGATGGCGAGCGATGCGCCATCAGCGCGTGCCAATGTCCAGACTTGCGCGCTGCCTTTTTTGCCGATTTCATCCGGCCGGGCGGGTAACTGTTTGGCAGCGAGCCAGGCGTCAATTTCGGCTTGCAGGCCGATTACCAGCGTTGGTGCGGCGGAGAGCGGATCGCCGGGCGCTACCGTGTGAAGCTTGCGATCTTGCAATTTGCTGGCAAGCGTTTCGGCAATTTTGCGGACTTCGGGTTGATCGGACAACAGCACCGTCTGCGTGGCGGCGTTGACCATCACTTCGCGCAGAATCGGCGGGGCTTCTCCGGGCGCCAGGTGCCGGAACAGACGCAGATCGGGATCGAGTGAAACGGCTAGCGGTTTGTCCGCCAATTTCAGTGTGAAGGTTTGCTGTGCTTGCTGCATATCGAGCCGGTGGATGGTGCTGCCTTGCTGCGTTTCGATTGCGACCGGAACTTGCAATTGATACGCCGGTTCGGATTGTTTCAGCGTGATCGACAACTCATATCCAGAACCCGCCGCCGCGTTTTTCACCTCAGCCAGCTCGATTGCAGGCGCGCCGCTGCGATTCAGCCATTGCGCAAAAAAAGGCCCGAGCGGTTGCCCGGAAACCATTTCAAACATTCTTTGTACATCCAGCCAAGACGTCATTCTAAAGCGCTGCACCTTCCACAACCCCTGGATGCCGCGCTGGAAAAGCGTTTCGCCCAGATGATCGCGCAGCATGAAGAAAAACATTGCGGCTTTGTTGTAACCGACAATTTTCGATGCGCCATGCGTGCGCGAGGTAAAAGCCGTCAGCGGCGCATCCTGCCCCGGCTGCAATGCGGCGAAATCGCGCAGCCAGCTCAAGCGCATGTCACGCGCGGCGGCGTCGCTTTCCTGTTCTTTGTACGCGTAATCGGCCATGAACGTGGTCAATCCTTCCGACCAATTGCCGCTCTTGTAATCCGGATAAACGCCATTGCCCCACCAGTTGTGCAGCACCTCATGACCGAGCGAAGTACTGCGGATGAACGGCAATTGCAGCACATCGACACCGAGATAAGTCAACGTCGGCATGCCGAAACCGGTCGGCGTGGGACTCGATACGACGCTGAACTCCGTATAGGGATACTCGCCGATCGAGGATTCGTACAGCTCCAGATAGCTTTTCACGGCATCGAGATAATCCTTCGACAAACTGCTGATCTGCGGATGAAAGTAGGTACGCAATTGAATCGGTTTGTGATTGATATTTTGATGCGTCTGCGTTTCGATCGCGTACGGGCCCGCCATCAAATCGATCCCTTCGGCGGGATGGGAGAATTGAAATACCGCCTGATAGTTTTGCGGCGATTCATGTTCTTCGATCAAACGGCCCGCCACCAAGCCTTTCTGGCCGGATGGCAATTCGATGCTGACTTTATAGCGCACCAGCTGCCCAACAACGCGCGGATACCAATCCGAACTATCCGGCAAGAAAGTACCGGCTTCACCGCTGACAGCAATCGGTCTGCCCAGCGTCTGCTGGTGGTCGAGTGTGGTATCCAGCGGCGCCAATACGCCTTTCCAGCGAATCAAAAACTGGACTTGGTGCCGGAAAAGAAACGGAATGTTCCAAATATGCGGTTGATTGGCTTGCTCGCGGCCAACACCTAACGGCCCGTCATTAAAATCCGCCTGAATCACCTCGTACCCAGCGCCCAGCATCAACTGCAATTCTCTCGGCTTATCCACGGTAATGAGGCTTTTCCCTTCAATCGTGCGGTTTACCGGGTCGATTTTTACGGTGATGTCGTATTCGACATCATTGTGCTTGACCGGCACAGGTGCCGAAAACGCAGGTTGAACAACCAAGAAGCCGGTAAGTAGCAGAAAAAAACAAGTTCTGATGAAAGTGGAAGTAGTCATGGTCATGTTGAAAGAATTAATGCTGCAAGGCCGGAAATTTGGCGATAATCTGCATTTCCTGCTCATCTCGCTTGATTTTGAGCGGCAGCCAGGTTCCCGGCGCTTGGCGCTTTACGATGGTGGTCACGTCTTCCAGCGTTTTAACCGGCAGACCGGCCATTTCCAGAATCACATCGGAATCCTGCAATTTAGCGGCATCGGCAATGCTGTTTTTTTCCACTTGCAATATCACCGCGCCACCCCTGCCCATCTCATAGCGGATACCGAGACGCTGAAACTGCGGCCGGAAAGATTCGGAAACATGCGGCAGCACACCAAACACCGCGTCGGCCACACCGGCAACCAAGGTCTTGCAGGATTTATCGCTATCCCACGGCAGCAATCCGGCAACGGATTTGATGCCCAAGTCGCGCAATTGATGCGGCACGCCAAAACCGTGCAGCACGTGACCCGTGCCCATGACACCGACCACCAGCGGTTTTTCCGCGCCACTGGATTGCGTCACGGCTTGTTGCAGAATCTGCGCCATGGCGCGGTCCCACAATTGCTGCCCGCCGATGAAGCGGCGGAAATCCGGATCGTCCTGCGTGGTTTCATTTTTATGTTTGCGGTCGTGCTGTTTATAGATCGGCAGCAAAAAATCGACGTACGCCTGACTGGGCTCCGCCGGACGCGTCAAGCCTTCGCGCTCTTCCACCGGAACACCGTAAAAACCCTTTTCCGCCACTTGGCGGCGCAGGCTGGTTTCAATGTTCAGCGCCAGCATCGGAATGCGATTCATGCGGGCAAAATGAAACAGAGGCAGATACAGGTTAGCATCGGTATTCCAGACCTGATCCCATTCCGCCGCGCGCAGGAATTCTTTTTCGCTCAACTCACCGGCAATCCATTTATCCAGCGTGGCTTGCACGCGGCGCGGAAACATTTCAAAACCGATCACCATATTCGGACGTTGCGCGTGCAAAGCCGCCAGCATTTGCAATTGCCAGCGGTGATGATCGGCGTTGATATGCGTTTCTCCCAGCAACACCACCGAGGCTTTGGCGGCGCGCGCGATGACTTCCTGCTGCGAGGTTTTACCGGAACCGGGAACAATCCAGTCCCCCAGCGGCACGCAGTTATTCGGCACCGGTTTCTTTGCCGGAGTAATCACCGCAGCCGCATGATTCATGGCCAGGCTCAGCAGCAAAAAGGTGAGATACAGGAGGCTGTTGCGTTGGGTTATCTTGAAATTTGTCATTTTATTCATTCTTTTAAAGGTTCAATGGATCACAACGGAATCGTTCACCCTACCCATTTACGCGCATTGCGGAACAAGCGCATCCACGGACCGTCTTCGGCTTTGCCAGAGCGTATATCCGGGTGCCACGAATGCTGCGTCACGCGGAACACCCGCTCCGGATGCGGCATCAACACATTGAAACGCCCGTCGGGTGTGGTTAAACCGGTCATCCCGTGCAGCGAGCCATTCGGATTGAACGGATAACGCTCGGTAACTTGCCCGTGATTGTCAACAAAACGCAAGGTCACCAAAGCTGCCACACTTTCAGTTTGAGCAGAGGAAAACTCAACTCTGCCTTCACCGTGCGCTACCGTGACCGGCATCCGGCTGCCCGCCATGCCGTCAAAAAACAGCGACGAACTGGGCTGTACTTCCACCATGACAAAGCGCGCTTCGAATTGTTCCGACAGATTGCGTTTAAATAGCGGCCAAGTATCCGCGCCGGGAATGATTTCGTGCAAGTTGCTCATCATTTGGCAGCCATTGCAAACGCCCAGCGCGAACGTGTCGCCGCGCTGGAAAAATGCTTCGAATTCATCGCGCGCGCGCGGATTGAATAGAATCGACTTGGCCCAACCTTCTCCTGCGCCCAGCACATCACCATAAGAAAATCCGCCGCACGCAACGAACCCTTTGAAATCTCCCAAGGAAACACGCCCTGCGATAATGTCGCTCATGTGCACATCCATCGCGGTAAAACCGGCGCGATCGAACGCCGCCGCCATTTCCACATGCCCGTTGACCCCTTGCTCGCGCAGAATGGCCATGCGCGGACGCACACCCGTTTGAATGAACGGCGCGGCAATATCGTCACTGGCATCGTACCGCAGCGCGACTTGAAGACCGGGATCGGCGGTATCGAGCATGCGGTCGAATTCTTGTTGCGCACAGGCCGGATTGTCTCGCAATTTTTGCATTTGATAGGTGGTTTCCGACCAGGCGCGTTGCACATCCACCCGTTTTTCCGCCAGCACCGCCTTGTTATTGCGCATCAGGCGGATCTCGTCCGACCGGTTCAATTGACCGATGATAAAACTGGCATCGCGCAACCCCGCATCGGCCAGCACTTGCATGACCTCTTGACGTTGTGCGGCGGCAATTTGTATCACCGCCCCCAACTCCTCATTAAACAGCACCGCAAGCATGCGTTCCAGGAAGCGCCCACCGAGCTGCTCCGGGCGCAATTCCGAGCCGTCGAGATCGCTGTACTGCGGATCGAAGCACAATTGATCCAGATTCACCGTTATGCCCGTATGCCCGGCAAACGCCATTTCGCACAGCGTCACAAAAAGACCGCCGTCGGAGCGGTCGTGATACGCGAGTAATTTGTCCGTTGCATTGAGTTGCTGGATCGCGTTGAAGAAATTATGCAATTGTTGCGCGCCGGTTTCGCCGTCGATATCCGGCGCGTGATTGCCGACTTGTTTATACACTTGCGCCAATGCCGAACCACCCAGACGATTCTGCCCTCGCCCTAAGTCGATCAGAATCAATTCGCTGTCGCCGCAATCGGTGCGCAATTGCGGCGTCAAAGTTTTGCGTACATCCGTCACCGTGGCAAAAGACGAGATGATCAGCGACAGCGGCGCAGTGACCTCCTTGCGCGTACCCGATTCTTCCCACGCGGTTTTCATCGACATCGAATCTTTTCCGACCGGGATGCTAATGCCCAACTGCGGGCACAATTCCATGCCAACGGTGTGCACCGCGTCGTACAACCCGGCATCCTCGCCCGGATGTCCGGCGGCCGCCATCCAGTTGGCCGATAATTTGATTTTTCCGATCCCGGCAATCGCCGCTGCGGCGATATTAGTGATCGACTCACCCACCGCCATACGCGCAGCGGCTTTCGGATCGATCAACGCCAGCGGCGTGCGCTCGCCGATGGCGAATGCTTCGCCCAAAACGGTTTGATACCCCATGCTGGTGACCGCGACATCGGCGACCGGAATCTGCCACGGGCCGACCATTTGATCGCGCGCCGACAATCCGCCGACGCTGCGGTCGCCGATGGCGATCAAGAAAGTTTTGTCGGCTACCGCGGGCAAGCGCAGCACGCGGTAAACAGCTTCGGTCAGTGTCACACCCGACCAATCGAGCGCGAGTAGGATTCTTTCTCCATGCGCCACATCACGTGTCATTTTCGGCGGCTTGCCGAGCAAAACCGGCAGCGGCATATCAACCGGCGGTGTAGGCGATTGCGGATCGACGACCACCAGCTGTTCATCACCGGTCGCCTCGCCCACGACGGCAAATGGACAGCGTTCGCGCTCGCAGATGCTTTGGAACAACGTCAACGACTCCGGTTTGATCGCCAGCACGTAGCGCTCTTGCGCTTCGTTACTCCAGATCTGCATCGGCGACATGCTGGTTTCCTCGGATGGCACTGCGCGCAAATTGAAACGTCCGCCGCGCCCGGAATCGTGCACCAATTCCGGAAAGGCATTGGACAAACCGCCCGCGCCGACGTCATGAATGAACAAAATCGGATTGTCCTCGCCGCTGCGTTGCAATTGCCAGCAACGGTCGATCACCTCCTGCGCGCGCCGCTGCATTTCCGGGTTGCCGCGCTGCACCGAATCGAAATCCAGCGCTTCGGTATTGGCGCCGGTATCCATGCTGGACGCCGCGCCGCCGCCTAAGCCGATCAGCATGCCGGGACCGCCCAATTGAATCAGCAGTGCGCCCGGTAAAAATTTCTCCTTGCGCACATGGCCATCGGCAATCTGTCCGACACCACCCGCCAGCATGACCGGCTTATGATAGCCACGCATTTCCCCGCCCACGCGTTCCTCGAAAGTGCGGAAATAACCCGCCAGATTGGGACGGCCGAATTCGTTATTGAACGCCGCGCCGCCGATCGGCCCTTCCAGCATGATTTGCAACGCCGAAGCAATGCGTCCGGGCTTGCCGTAGTTTGATTGTTCATCGCTTCGATTGAGTTCCCACGGTTGCACGAAACCCGGAATATTCAAATTGGACACGGAGAAACCGCTCAACCCGGCTTTCGGTTTTGCCCCCCGTCCGGTCGCGCCTTCGTCGCGAATCTCGCCGCCAACACCGGTCGCCGCGCCGGGAAACGGCGAAATCGCAGTCGGGTGGTTATGCGTTTCCACCTTCATCAGCACATGCGTTTTTTCCTGCGCGTAGCCATAAACCTGCCCGTCGCCCGGATAAAACCGGTTAATTTCCGCCCCTTCGATCACGCTGGCGTTGTCGGCGTACGCCACCAACGTGCCTTGCGGGTGGGTTTGATGCGTGTTGCGGATCATGGCGAACAGGGATTTGTCCTGTGGTTTACCGTCGATAATCCAATCGGCATTGAAGATTTTGTGACGGCAATGCTCGGAATTCGCCTGCGCGAACATCATCAGTTCGACATCGGTCGGATTGCGCGCCATTTGCTGGAAGTTATGCACCAAATATTCGATTTCATCCTCCGACAACGCCAGCCCCATGCTTTGATTGGCTTGCCGCAGTGCATTGATGCCGCCACCGAGCACATCGATGGTGTTGAGCGGCTTCGGCGCAAAATGCTGGAATAGTTTGGCCGCATCGTCGAATGAATAAAATACCGCTTCGGTCATGCGATCATGCAGCAATGCCTTGAGACTCGCTTTGTCCTCAGTGGACAGCGGCGCATCGCATTGAATGTAATAAGCAATGCCGCGTTCGATACGCTCGACCGCCGCTAATCCGCAGTGCCGGGCAATATCGGTGGCTTTGGTCGACCACGGCGAAATCGTGCCAGGGCGCGGCAACACCAAAAAGAACTCACCGGGATGTTTCGCGTTTTCCCACGCCTGATCGTGGTTGAGCAATTTGCGCAAGGCATTCAACTCGGCTTCTTGCAGGTTCCGGGTAAGCGAACAAAAATGCCAGAATTCGGTATTCAGCGCGGATACCGGCAGATTCAGCGTGTTAATTTGTTGTCGTAATTTTTCCAGACGAAACGGAGAAAGCGCACGTCCACCACAAAATTGGAGCATCAGAGGAAATAAGGCGGTTATTTAAAGATTGCAATTTTACACGAGAAGATGTACTTATCGCTGATCATCCCATACCCATGCAAATTATGGACACAGCCGATCCGGTTTTTTCAACCGCTGAAATCCGCGACATTGAACAGCAAGCTGCGAAACTACCCAAACCGCCCCGTTTGATGGAAAAAGCAGGCTTGGCGGCGGCGCAAGTGATCCGCGACCAGTTATTGAAAGGCCCGGGCCATCAAATCCTGGTGCTGGCGGGCCCGGGCAACAACGGCGGCGATGCATTCGTCGTAGCACGTTATTTGCAGGAATGGGGCAATGCGGTGACGGTGGTATTCGGCGGCGACGGCAACCGTGTTCCGCCGGATGCCAAACAAGCGCTGCAAGCCTGGTTCGATATTGGCGGCGACATTTGCGCCGGGATACCGGATGGCGATCGAAGCTGGGATGCCGTGGTCGACGGTTTATTCGGCATCGGCCTGGATCAATCGCAACATCGCCCGATTGAAGGGAAATACCGCGAATGGATTGAAACTGTGAACCAGATGGCGACACCCATCATCGCGCTGGATATTCCATCCGGATTGGGTAGTGACGACGGTTGTATTTATGGCATCGCCATTCACGCCACGCTGACGATCACTTTTATTGGTTTAAAACCGGGGTTGTTCACCCATTCCGGCCCGGAATGCTGCGGTACGATCGTGTTGCGCGATTTGGATATTCAACTACCCTCGCCGCCTGAACCGCACACTTGGCTGCTGAATCATAAACTTGCGCAATCATTATTGCCGTCTGCGCGTCGCGCCAACAGCCATAAAGGCTCGTTCGGCAACGTTGCCATCCTCGGCGGCTCGACCGGCATGATCGGCGCGGCGCTGTTGGCAGGACGCGCTGCCTTGCATCTGGGTGCGGGACGGGTTTATCTCGGTTTGCTGGCAGACAATGCGCCGCCGGTCGATTTTTCCCAACCGGAGCTGATGCTGCGCGCGCCATCCGAGTTGTTCACGCTAGCGCCGCTTGATTGCTTGATTGTTGGTCCCGGTTTGGGACAATTGGCGGAAGCATTATCGTGGCTGGAGAAAGCACTCGCCAGTGATTGCACATTGGTCATTGATGCTGATGCACTCAATTTGATCGCACAGCATTCACCGCTGGCGAAGAAACTCAGTCAACGCAACGCCGCCGCCATCCTGACACCCCACCCCGCCGAAGCGGCGCGCCTGCTGAACACTGGCACCGCCGCCGTGCAGCAAAACCGTATGAACGCTGCCCTTCAAATCGCACAGCAATTCCATTGCCATGCCGTGCTGAAAGGCGCGGGCAGCATTTGCTGTTTCCCGGATGGAAAACGCTACCTGAACACCAGCGGCAACCCCGCGCTCAGCACCGCCGGGACCGGCGATATATTAGCCGGAATGATGGGTGCGCTAATCGCCCAAGGTTTGAATCCCGGACACGCATTGTTGCTGGCGGTCTATCTGCACGGCGCTGCGGCAGATGGTTGGGTGCAGCAGCATCACGGTATGGTGGGAATGGTGGCGTCGGAAGTGATTGCTGAAGCACGGTTGTTGCTGAATGAGTGGATTTACCGGAAAATAGTCACTCCATGAAAAGAATTAGGCGTAGCTGATTTAACTATTTCCATTGATACAGTAACTCAATTTTATTGTAAATCCGGGGAAATCCGCTGCCTAAATTCCCCCATCCTCTTTGCCATTGAGAAATATCTTTTATATAGGATAAGTTGTCATCAGACAATCCTATAGATTTCATAACATCCTCGTAATTTTTACTTTCCTCAATCTTTAATCCACCACCCGTGAGGCATAGAGCAAACCACCATACTGTATCTTTTTCATGAAATATTTCATCGAGAAAATTTAGTGCCTCTTTTGGTTGAAATTGTTGTGTTCCCAATAATGTATAGGCTCTAGACTATCAGAGGTT
>FSSH01000487.1_pt1 | contig 39195 bp, 41 predicted proteins | sample 1166101 | NCBI WGS metagenome assembly FSSH01 (sample SAMEA32972668, study PRJEB13176) | freshwater metagenome | biome: Drinking water system; feature: Biomass in drinking water that filtered by 0.45 um membrane; material: drinking water | place: USA | collected 2012-12-20 | depth 0 m
ATACCTACCTCTGACAATGTCAACCTGGTTGTGCGTGATGTTCGCCCGGTGTCTCCGGCTCACTGCGGAGAGGACGCTGGGTGTGCCGCGGCTGGCGATGACTGACCTGGAGACTCGTGACAAACTGCTGCACGTCCGGATTCGTAGCCAGCACACGCCTTTCAGCGAGGGGAGCTGGGCGAGGCGTTGGCAGACCTTCCTGCTGATAGACCGTCGCGAGCGTCGGAACGCGTCGAGTCCGCTGCCCCGTGCCATACGCTGCTGCCCGGGGCGTGCCGGGGGGTGGCCCGCTGCGGCGGCGTTCACCGGTCGCTCGTCGCCGGAGCCGCGCGAGTTTCTCGTGGGTGGTCTGCGGCACCGCATAGCGGTAGGGCTCTCCGGTCCGGAGGACATGCCAGGCGAGGGTCACGAGCTTGCGGGCGGCGGCGACAATGGCGATGTTGCGATTCTTCCGACGCTGGAGCTTGCGGACAAAGGCACCGAGTGGGCCAGGGTGACGATCCAGGTGTTGGGCGGCCTGGACGAGCAGCCAGCGCACATGGCTGGCGCCTTGTTTGGTAATGTGGCCGGTGTAGCAATGGGAGGCCGACTGGCGTACCGAGGGGACGAGCCCCAGATAGGCGGCGAGCCGCGCGGCAGTCGGAAATCGGCTCACCTCGCCGATGGCGGCCAGCAGGGCCGTGGCCACGGCGACATCAATGCCAGGCAGCGTGAGTAAGAGGCGGACACGGGCGTCGGGCGCCGCCTCTTCGACAAGCGTCTGCTCCAGCGTGGCGAGTTCCTGGTCGACTGCCGCAAGGAGGCGGCCATCGGCATCGACTGCGGCGCGCTCGGCCGCGGGGAGCGCCACCGTCGCCAACCAGGCCAGGCCCGCACGTGAAAAGAGATCGGCGACAGGACAGGGCAGCAACAGATGGTGCAGCACACTGTGGAGGCGATTCTTGAGCCGCGTCCGCTCGGCGACGAGTACGCTGCGGCGGGTGGTCAGGCGTCGGGTGGCCAAGGTGGCCGCATCGGGGATCCAGACCGGCGGCAGATAGTCGCAGCGCAGCAGCTGGGCGAGGACCTCGGCATCGACCCGATCCGTCTTGATCTTGGCGGTGGCAATGGCGCGGGTGCGCAGCGGGTTACTCACGACGAGCCGCGCCGGGGTCTGTTGCAACACGGCGATGACGGCCCAGGTATTGGTGGTGGCTTCGACCGCGACCGCATCCTCGGCGGTGAGCTGGTTGGCCCAGGCGGCCAGCGTCGTCCGAGTGAGGGGGAAGCGCAGTCGCGTACAGACGGTGCCGTGGGGATCCACCACACACACCGCCACAACAGTCTTATGAATATCCAACCCAATAAACTGTGGCATACGTCCTCCTTTCACGGTGAGCGCAGGCGACGGCGGGGGGCTCCACTCGGCAACTACCTCTCCGGCCTCGCAGGCCAATCGGGTGGGCCGCAGGGGCGGTCAGATACGATCGCGGGCTCGCAGCCCATAGCTATACGCGACCGGCCCCAAGCGACGTGGTCCCCGCGCTCTCGTCGCCACCTCGCTTGCCCCAAACCCGATGCCACGTCTGTACGCGCAGGCACGGGCGCTTGCAAGTGGGTGACTCCGTCTTCCCGTTGTCATACCAGATACGATGCCGCCGGGAACCGGATTAAGACCGGAGGAACTTTCGCACGTTCAAACTTGCCACCTGCGTTAGCCACGACAACGTACAACGCCAATAATCAACAAACGGCGTTCGGAGCTGCCACCGAGACCTACGACCTCAACGGCAACCTGGCGACCTTCACCGATGCCAGCGGGACAACGACCTACACCTGGAACGCCCGCAATCAGCTGACCAGTATCAGCGGCCCCAGCCTCTCCGCCACCTTTACCTATGACTCATTCGGTCGGAGAACCGGTAAAACCATCAACGCCACCACAACAAATTTTGTCTACGACGGGCGTAATCCGGTGCAGGAAAAGAACGGCGCGACCGTGACGGCCAATCTGCTCACAGGCCTCAGAATCGACGAATTCTTCACGAGAACCGATGGGGTTGGAGCCCGTGCTCTCCTCCCCGACGCCCTGGGCTCGACCGTTGCATTAGGCGATGGAACCGGGACGCTCCAAACTCAGTACACGTATGAACCGTTTGGCTTGACGACGCAGACGGGTGCAGCGAGTACCAATAGTTACAAATACACAGGCCGAGAAGATGATGGGAGTGGGCTCTATTACTATCGGGCACGGTATTATCAACCCAGAATGCAGCGGTTTGTTGCAGAAGATCCGACTGGGTTCAACGGGGGAGATATAAATCTCTATGTGTATGCTGCCAATAACCCCGTTAGCCTGAAAGATCCAACAGGGGAATCAACAGAAGCCTGTCCAGTGTCAGGATTTCCGATTGCCGACCCAGGAAAACTAAGCCGTTGCCTTGATGCTTGCGAGGCAGGAGGGCGTGCCATAGAGCAGTTCTGCCGTAGTCTCAAGGATCCGAGGGCGAGGGCGTTGTGCTGGGCCAATCGATGGAGTGTACCTGCATGCAAGGGGATCTGTTATAAACTTTACACTGACTAGGAATAGGGGCACCGCATGAAGCGCGCTATCCGTGAAGTTCTTGGGGAGCGTATCCTGCAAGGTCCGGCTACCTTGAGACATAGAACCGTGACCGTTACCCTGGGATCACCGCGAAGAAGGAAAGACGGTGACTGGGAATGTCCATTTCACATTACTGGAGTTAGAGTTCAATATGGCTATGGAGTGGACTCGATTCAGGCTCTGACCACAGCACTTGAGGGTATTCGCGTCACGCTGGAGCGAAGCGGAAAGCAACTTACGTGGTTGGGTGGAGACACTGGTTATACTGGATTTGATCGCTTTGTTACGACATCCTTTGGAGCCAAATTCACAGCGCACTTGAATCGGACAATAGATAAGGAAATAGTAAAGTATGTGAACCGCTTGAAACAATCGCATCAAAAGAGGACTTAATCAGCACCCACCCTGTTCACCACCACGTAAAACAGTGTGTTCCTACGACAACGCTAGTTGTCGGCCCCCCATGACCGTGGCTGGACAAACGGGTATGCCCTAAACTTACGACAATGCTAATCGGCTGACGAGCATCCAACAAGGCACGAGTACCGTCATCATCGGCTATGATGATGCGGATCACCGGACGAGTGTGACCTCTGCCTACAACGTGGCGAGTGAACTCACAACCGTGACCTATAAGAAGGGCGCGACGACCCTGGGAACGCTCACGTACACGTATGATGCTGCAGGCAATCGCATCAAGACCGGCGGCACCTTTGCCCGGTCGAATATTCCTCCGGCGCTCGCGAGTGCCAGCTACAACGCCAATAACCAGCAGACCGCGTTCGGAGCTGCCACCGAGACCTACGACCTCAACGGCAACCTGGCGACGTTCACCGACGCGAGTGGGACGACCACCTACACCTGGAATGCCCGGAATCAGCTGATAGCAATCAGCGGTCCCAGCCTCACGGCCAGCTTTAGCTATGACAGTTTCGGCAGAAGAACCGGTAAAACCATCAACGCCACCACGACCAATTTTGTCTACGACGGCCTCAATCCCGTACAAGAAAAGAGTGGAGCCACCGTAACCGCCAATCTCCTTACTGGTCTAGGGATCGATGAATTCTTTACGAGAACTGATGGAGTTGGAGTGCGTGCTCTTCTCCCCGATGCCTTGGGCTCAACCGTTGCATTGGGTGATGGGACGGGGACGCTGCAGACTCAATACACCTACGAACCGTTTGGCGCCACGACCCAGACGGGAGCCGCAAGCACGAACAGCTACAAGTACACGGGCCGTGAAGATGACGGCACGGGGCTCGTCTACTACCGGGCCCGGTACTATCACCCGCGACTCTCGCGATTTATTGGTGAGGATCCATTGAGATTCGAAGGGGGTGATTCCAACTTCTATTCGTACGTCCAAAACAATCCACTCCTGCTACGAGATCCAATGGGTCTGCTCACAATTGGGCAAGGTGCAGGCCTCGGATGTGGAATTGGGGCGGGCTCGGTGCAAGAAAGAACATCGCGTTTGGAGCTGCAGCTGGAGGATCTCTGGGTTGCTTGTTTGGCACACTGAGTGCGGTGCCAGCACTAAACATACTTCCCCCAACACCCTTATGGATTGGAATAGGCGCACTCACCGGTGGAATTACCGCGGGCCTGACGGCTGCTGCAGGAGGTGGAACGCTAACCGATATTGCGATTGCTACAGCTAGCGGTGCAGCAGGAGGAGCTGTGTCGAATGCGTTCAAGAATCCAGTAATCGGGGCTGCTGCAGGAGCATTTGTTGCGGGAGGGATTAGCCACGGAGTGGGACTATTTCAGCAAGGATTCAACACGCCTGTTCCATAAGATAAGTCGATGAATCTACCCCCTGAATGGCAACTTGCCGGATGGCTCATTCTATCGGGAATACCAATTTGGTATCTCGCAAGATGTGATGCAGAGGCACATAGGATTGTTGAGGTGTCGCGGTCTCAGTGGGAAGGAAAGTCCACTTATGAGAAAGAGTTCAAGAAATATAGAAAAGGTCTACGGTGGGTTTGTGCGATCATGCTCATCCTCTCTCTTGTCGCGGCCATTGGCTCTGCAATCCCGCTGTTGCGATAGTGCCGCCTGCTTGGCAATCTGCTCACGGTCAAAGATCCGCTGAATCATACGACGATGTATACCATGTACTATCGCGCTCGTTACTATAGCCCAAGCATGGGACGGTTCGTAAGTGAAGGGGGGAACGAACGGGGACATTCTGACTTATTGGGGGAAGATGGTGCCGCGAATCAATATCGTTCAGCTCGCTGCCGACCTCGAATCCGCTCTTGAACAGTGTCGGCTGATAGCTGCGGATGTAGGTGGGGAGTCTTCAGCTCAATCAGCGTGACGGGTATGCGCAAGAAAGATCGCTATGATACTGCTGACCTTGACGAGGCTCAATTCGAGCCCGGGTTCCATCGTCGTCGGCAATATTAGAGTCAAGTCTTGCAATCACACAGCAAATCAAAAATCTGTAATTGTGGATGGCACTAGGGGAAGCCTCCTCTGAGCAACGGAACTCAAGCCGTCTGCCAAGCCTATTCACGCCGAGAGGACGCTGAGGAACGGAGTATTTTGATAACAGTGCACGCGGGCTATTGCTTCGACGCCGCGACCGTGAATCGCATCGTGCCCATCAGGCTCATCTCGTTGACTTCCTCGCCGGCGTGAATTTCTACTTTATACCGGCCGGGGAGCCACCCTCCGTGAGGAGGGGACAGCTTGAGATATCCACTGTCATCTTCCAGCGCCACATGCATGACGTCTTCACTGATGAGCGTGCCTGTTGCGACGCCGGATACCGACTCAGGAAGGCAGCGACCGAACACCTTGAAGCTCTGATAGTGCTGATGGAGCGAGAACACGATGAAGATGGCCGGGGTGTTCGTGGCAAACCGATCAGTCGGCCTGACAGGGACGATCTCGTGTGTTCGCTGAAAGCCCAGCTGCTCCTCGAAATCCTCCGCCATGGCGATCGAGCGAAACATCCCTTGCGGCGGGGCGTCGAAATCGTATGGCTTCGCGTCCTGGGCGCGGTTTTGAAACTCCTCGATCGGCACGTTCTTCGTCAGCGGTAGCTCTTCGGCCCAGCTGACCGGCTGGACCGACAAAATCAGCACTGCCGCTATGGCACCGACAAACCGAGAGGCTGCTGTCATGGCTGTCTGCTACACCGGATCGACGGACCCTGTCAAGAAAGAGCCGCACAATCTGCCATTGCGGCATTTTCCAGCCATCTGTTAGGATTTCCCCCGCCGTACGGCCAATTCGTCAAACCCACACAGGGATGATCTTGAGACATGTTGCAACGTACTGACGACCTTCCCCAGCTGATTGGAGACTACAAACCGTTCGATCAATGGCAGGCCCATCTCAATCGGCTTTTCTATGGGTTGCGCGGAGACAAGCTGCGCTCCTACTATCAGACCTTTGCCTCAGCCGATTATCGTCTCGCGCACGCCTTGGCGGCTGATTATTACGAGCGAGTAATCGCTCGTGATAAGGCAAGAGGCAAGGGGCAAGGGGCACGTGGTGAGAAACCCGAAGAGGAATCCACCCCTAGCCTCGGACCTCTCGCCTCTAGCCAGGGGTCTCATCGTCCCTCGCCCCTCACCCCTCAGCCCTCACCCCTCACCGTTCTCGAACTCGGTCCCGGCAATGGCAATCTTGCCGCCTGCTTTCTCAGCCATCTCAAGGCGCTCGACCAGAAAGGCACAGTCTATCCTCGTGTTCGCTATCTGTTGGTCGATTGGGAACAGCCGGTGTTGGACGGCGCCCTGGCCCATCCTGATCTCGCGGCGCATCTGGATCGTGTAGAAATCCATTGCGGTTCGATCGAGAACATGGCCGACGTGGCGGATGGGACCGTTGATCGCATCATCTGCAACGAACTATGGAACGAGCTGCCGACCAAGCTGATGGCGAAGAATGCCGGCGAGATCGAAGAAGAATATATCCGTCCCAATCTTAGTGAATCCCTGCACGCCACGATTCAGGACTGGTCCGGCTTTGTGAGGGCGTTTGAGGCCAAGGACCTCGATCGACTGAAGACCTTCCCTCCGTTCCTCGACGATCTGGTCTGGGAAAAAGAGTATCGAAAGGTGGAATGGAAGGACGTGCCGTTCCGGAAGACCATCACGGAGTTTCTCAAGGTGATGGACGAGCAGGTGCTGGCGCCTGTCCATCTGGGCGCGTTCGCGACGCTGAAAGAAGCCAAGCGGCTCTTGGCGCCGGAGGCGGTCGGATTCAGCGCGTTCGACGCCGGCACCGGGGAGATGAAAGTCTTGAACGACCCCGACAAGCCTTGTTACGGCCAATTCGGCGGCCAATACAGTTTCATGATCAACTTTGCCTTGATCGAACATGTGGCGAAACATCTGGGGATGGAACAGGTCGCCCTTGAGCCGCAGCGCGAATTCGTCGGCCGGTCGCTGAATACCAACGTCATCACGCTCATGGATTTGCTGGCCACCCATCCGTCTGCCGGTCCGAACCTCCGGCCATGGGAACAGGATCGGCTTGTGCTCAAGACTATCAAGGCTTTGAATGAAACCTACGAAAGCCCCTATAGCCATGCGCTTGCGTATCCGCTGGGACAAGACATGCCGCCGGAAGAGCGCGATACGTTGAAGGGGATGCTTCTCTCGCTGAAGCGGCAGGGAGTGCCCGATACTGTTGCCTATCTCACGGAAGAAGAGCTCACCCGAGCGGCCAACGATTTGGAAGGGGTCGGCTACGATCCCGACACTCTCAGCATCGCCTTGACTGCGCCTCCAAGCCCGATCGAGTACTGCCACTTCTTTTGCCGGTAGGGAGGGAGAGAGCGTGCAGTGAGCCCGAGCTCATTGACTCGCAAGGAATCCGTTCATATACTTCCTCTTTAGCTGGAGGTGATCGCGATGAAAATCCTAATGGGCTTGCTCGTCGTGGTCGTCTTGATCGTGGGCCTCGTGCTCTCGCTCCCCTTCTTGATCGACCTCAATAAGTACCAAGACCAATACAAGCCTCTCATCGAAGAAGCCCTCAATCGCAAGATCCAGCTGCAAGATATTCGCTTAACCGTTTGGCCCAGGATCGGCGCGCGGGTGGCCGGGTTCGCCGTGTTGGATGATCCGGCCTTCGGGGCTGGCCCCTTCGCGTCGCTGTCCTCGTTGGATGTCGGGGTGAAGCTGATGCCGCTGCTCAGTAGTAAGGTCGAGGTGGAAGAAATCACCCTGCGCGATCCCGTCATTACAGTCATTAAAAACAAAGCCGGGGTTCTGAACGTTTCGACGATCGGGCGTAAAGGAGTGCCGGTGCCTGAAACGCCCTCGCGCGCCCCGGTTCCATCGACGGAGGGTCCGCTCAAAATCCTGGCGCTGTTGGCTGTGGACCGGGTGTCCATCGACGGCGGGAAATTGACGTTCCGTGATCTGTCGGCCGCCAAACCGACCGAATATGTGTTGCAGGATATGGAGCTACTGCTGCGGGACGTTCGGCTCGGTCAAACTCCGAGCTTACATTTTGGGTCGCTCGTTCAGCCCTTCAACCTCCCGGTGAAGCTGGACGGCACCTTTGGGCCGCTCAAAGAGACGATGGACATCGATGCGATCAATTTCCAGCTTGGCGTGGGGAAGACTGACTTCACCATCACAGGAAAAGCCGCCGGTCATGACGCGACGGTCAACATCAACTCGCCGGTGATCAATACCGCGAACCTTCCGGTCGCCCTTCCGTTGAAAAAGCCGGTCGACATCAAGAATTTCCAGATTGCGGCGGAGGTAAAGGGACAAGAGGCCAGACTGAATTCCCTATCGCTCCAACTGTTCGACGGCCAGGTGAAAGCGCAGGGAAAATTGATTGCCGGGTCTGATGCGCCGCCTTTCAACGGGGGCGTCGCGATTCAAGGTGTGCAACTCGGTCCGGCTCTGGATGCCGTCTCGGAGACGCCGGTCTCCATCAGCGGAACAGCCGGTGCCGATCTGACGCTGAAAGGCCGCGGGTTCTCCATGCCGGACCTGACCAAGGCTTTGGAAGGAACCGGTCACATGGCGGTGAAGGATGGGAAGATCGAAGGGGTCAACCTTTTGCAGGAAGCCATGTCTATTCTAAAAGTCGCCGGTATCACCCTGGACAATCCCAAAGCTACGGCATTTTCGACGATTGAGACGGATCTCGTGATTAAACAGGGGATTGTCAACGTGCAGCGCCTCTTGATGGACAGCCACGACTTTCAGGCCACCGGCGGGGGGACCATCGGATTTGATCAGACGCTGAACCTCACGGTGAAGATGAACCTTACCCAGGACTTGAGCCAGAAGATCGCCGGTGTCTCGCCGGTTGCCAGGCTGGCGCTCAAAGAAGGCCGGTTAAGTCTCCCACTGACCATTGGAGGAACCGTCCAAGCCCCGTCCTATGGGCTGGACATGAAAGGCCTGACGGGTGCTGTGCAAGACCAGGTCAAGAAGAAAGCGGAAGAAGCCATCGGTGGATTGCTCAAAGGCACAACCAAGCCGCAGGACGTGAAACAGCAAGGGCGCGATCTCCTCAAGGGATTGATGGGGCGGTAGAAACACCGCGCAGAAGGCAGCCATGGATACATTGACCCAATATGCCGTGCAATACGGCCTGCAAGCGCTGGTGGGAATCGGCATCTTTATCGCAGGTGTCATGGCGTCCCGCTGGGCCGGAACATTTACGCAACGGTCGCTCGAACGGTACACGCTCGATCCGCCGGTGCGGATGCTCATAGTTCGTGTCGTCAAAATTCTGGTGCTGCTCTTCACCGCCATGATTGCCCTTCAGGCAGTCGGGGTCCCGATCGCGCCGTTGGTGGCGGGCATTAGCGTCGCAGGCGTCGGCATTGGTCTTGCTTTGCAAGGAGTCTTGAGCAATGTCATGGCCGGACTCTCGATCATCTTCACGAAGCCGTACAAAGTCGGCGAACACATTTCCTTGTTGGGCGTCCATGGCGATGTCGTGATGGTCGATATTTTTTCCACAACATTGATGCACCCGGATCAGTCGCGGGTTATCATCCCCAACCGGAAGATCGTCGGGGAAATTCTGCATAACTTCGGCACAATCAGACAAATGCATCTCACCGTCGACGTCTCGTACAAGACCGATCTGGATCGCGCCCTCGCGATCGTCCGGGACGCGGTTGCTGTGCATCCCCATGTGCTCAAAGACCCGGCTCCTTCAGTCGGTATCAGCCGCCTCGGACATCCGGCCGTGACCATCGCCATCGAACCTTGGATACCGGTCGTTCGCTTCAATGTCACACAGGGCGACCTGAACAAGGCAATCCTCGAACGGTTGCGGGACGCGCAGATTGAGTTTCCCTCTCCACTCCCGTCTATGCCGAAGTGAATGCGCCGGTCTGGGGCTCCGCTGGTCCAAAGCCCAACCCAGCTCGGCCCGTTCAGCGGGCGTTCCTCCAACCGTTTTCTGGTGTAGCTGCGAGGCTGATTCGATCTGATTGCACTGAGGCAGATAAGAGCAGTCTCAGGCCAAATCGCCCCACAGGAACAGAGCACCATCAGTAGGGCTGGATCGAAACACGTTCAAAACGTGGGCTTCCCAGTATATGCACTATGGTTCAGCACGGGCACTGACTTTGCTTATGCACGCGCATCGACTTGCTCAACCCGCAAGGTATTCGTAATTGCCAAGTATCTGTCCGGTCATGTATAGGAAAAAACCCTAAGGTCGGAGGCCGGCTGCTCGACAGTGTAGTGTGTTCGTCCCCGCAACTGTTGAGTCCAATCCATTTTCCAACCGTGCGAATCGTAGCGTGGAGGATTCGGTGAACAAATCGTTGTGGTGTTGTCTCTTCGCGTGCTGTGCGTTGTTGATAGAGGGAACTGTCGACCGTGCGTTGGCTCAATCAGAGGCCGTCCCTACGGTCTCAGAAGTGTCCGATATCGTCACGCTGAAAGACGGCAGTGTTCTCTATGGCGAAGTCATTGAAATGTCCGGCGGGATTCTGTCCCTCAAGACAGCATCCAGTTCCGACAACATAATTAAGATCAAATGGGATGAGGTCACGAAGTTGTCGGTCAATCATGCCATTCCGTTCCATCTCAAAGAAGGGACGATTCTGAACGGCACCGCCACGGCCGGGCCGGATGGGAATCTGAACATCCAAGCCGAACCGCTCAAGGGATCAATGACCGTGCCGCTGACATCCGTCACGTCGGTCAATCCGCTGGCTCAGCCGCCGGTCATCTATACAGGGAGTCTCACGGCCGGCTACTCGCAGGCGACCGGCAACAGCAAGCTCCGTAACGTCAGCGTGCTCGGCGACTTTGTCGCACGGAGCGAGCAACTTCGGCTGTCGTTGCTCGGCCGCTACGTCTACGGCGACAATGCCGGCACACTCAACACTCGGAATGCCAGAGGCACGATCAAGCTCGATTTCTTCATCACCAAACGGATTTTCTGGTTTGCGTCGGCCTACTTTGAAAACGACCACTTTCAAGATCTGAAGTTGCGGACCGCAATCTCCAGCGGACCAGGCTACCAATGGATCGACCGGGGAGACTTCGGCGGCATGCTGAAAGATATGACGTTCTACACCGAAGCCGGTTTGGCCTATTTCAACGAAGATTTTCGCGTCGCGTCGGATGCCTCGAGTTTCCGCGCGCGCGTGTCGATGAAGTGGAATTGGCCGATCTTCGATGATCGCATCGTGCTCTATCACTACAATGAAATGTTCCCCTCCCTCCAGAACGCGTCGAATTACTATTTCACAATGGATAACGGCGTTCGCGTCAAAATATTAGGAGGGCTGGCCAGCGGGTTCCAAGTGACGACACGCTACAATAATCAACCGCCCGCAGGCACGACCGATACCGATAACTTGTATCTCTTTACGCTGGGCTATGCCTTCGATACCACACGGAAGCGATAGGCGGCGAGTGGGTCAGTTTGAATTCAACTATTCCGTAGAAGTCAACGTTCACAGCTGAGTGTCCATAGCTCACGGACTCAATTGAAGAGTGTGCACTTTTAACCACTTTCTGTTTGGGGGGAAATGCTACGGTGTTGGGCCTAATGTGATCCACTGTTGATAGTTCCTTGCCGTACCGTACGGCGCGACGTACTAGAAAGGAGGAGCACTATGCTGAAAGAGTTTAAGGAGTTCGCCATGAGAGGCAATGTCCTCGATATGGCGATCGGTGTGATCATCGGTGGCGCCTTCGGTAAGATCGTGTCGTCGCTTGTGAGCGATGTCCTCATGCCTCCCCTTGGGCTGCTGATGGGCAAAGTGGATTTTTCGAGCCTCTTTGTCGATTTGTCCCGTACGTCCCCGCCATCATTAGCCGCAGCGAAGGCTGCCGGAGCTCCGACGCTCAACTACGGAGTGTTTCTCCAGAGCGTATTCGATTTCGTGATCATTGCCTTCGTCATTTTCATGCTGGTCAAGCAGGTCAACCGCTTTAAGCAGCAAGCTCCTCCCCCTCCGCCGCCTGCTCCGCCGGAGCCGACCAATGAGGAGAAATTGTTGAAGGAAATCCGTGATCTGTTGAAGAGCCGTCAGTAGGGTCCTGGTGTTCATCACAATGACAGTGTGCGGGGCGAGTCCCGCGTAATGAAGGAGAAAGAGATCATCATGCGAACATTCACAACCACCGTCATGCTGACGGGGATCGTCGCCCTAACAGGCTGTTCCTATCTGAATCCGCCGGATACGTCCCACATCAAGCAGCCCACCGTCTGTATCGACCAGAAGTGGTATGGCTATCACCAGGGCAGCGGGTGTCCATCTGTAGCGAAGGCTATAGCACCCAATGCCTCACAAGACGCGGCTGCCCGGCTGGCGGCGCTTGAGCGGGAACGCCAACGGTTGGCCGACGAGTTAGAAGCGGCTCGGAGACAGAATGGAGCGTTGAGCAGCCGCGTGAGCGACTTGGAACGGCAGCTTGCCGACCGCGATCGAGAAATTGCCGCGCTTCGCTCCGGGGCGGGAGATTCTGCAAAGCTCGCGAGTCAATTGGCTGCGGCGCAAAACGATCTCAGCCGGTTGCAGGCGGACAAAGACAGGCTTGCGGCGGAGTTGGCCGCTGCAAACAAGCGCATTGCTGATCTCGAATCGCAATTGAACCAGAGCAAGGGTGATCTGGCCAAAGCTGAGAGGGATCTCTTGAAGGCGTTGCGTCCCGAAATCGCCAAAGGGACTGTTTCAGTCAGCCAATCCGGCGATGCTCTTATCATCAACCTGGCATCGAGCCTGCTGTTTGATTCCGGACAGGACCAATTAAAGGCGGGCGGCGCCGATGCCTTGAAGCGTGTCGGGACTGTGCTCAAGGACTTCCCGGAAAAGCAGGTGCATGTCGCCGGGTACACGGACAACGTGGCGATTAAGAGCGCCTTGAAGGAAAAATACCCGACGAATAAAGAGCTTTCGGACGCCCGAGCCCATAGCGCGGAGCAGGCGCTGCGGGACGGTGGGGTCAGCAGCAACCTGTCGTCTACCGGTCATGGAGAGACCAATCCAGTCGCGAGCAACAAGACGGCGGAAGGACGTGCCAAGAATCGCCGCGTCGAGGTTGTCGTCAAGTAGCACAGAGGCAGATTCTCATTGCTGCCTGTGCCTGTAGTAACGAAGGGGCTCTTCCCAATGGGAAGAGCCCCTTTCGCTTGATGGAAGCCCGCTAGGATTCAACCGAATGCTAGAGACCAAGCTCAGACAGCCCGGGGTGATCATCGGGGCGGCGGCCGATGGGCCAGAAATACTTGCGATCCGTCTCGGAGATTGCCAGGTCATTGATACTCGCGAGCCGCCGGCGCATAAGACCACTGTCGGCAAATTCCCAATTCTCATTCCCGTAGGATCGGAACCAATTTCCTTCTTTGTCGTGCCACTCATAGGCAAACCGCACGGCGATGCGTGCTCCGTGGAATGCCCACAGTTCCTTGATGAGACGGTAATCCAGCTCCATGTCCCACTTGCGCGTTAAGAACTGAACGATGGCCTCCCGACCGATCAGGAATTCTGAACGGTTTCTCCATACGCTGTCAGGTGTGTACGCAAGTGACACTCTATGAGGATCTCGAGTATTCCATGCGTCCTCGGCCATGCGGACTTTCTGGATGGCACTCTCCAGAGTGAAGGGTGGAACAGGCGCTCGTGTAGTCGTGTCCGATGACATAGGGCATTCCATGCGTAAGTCTAGTAGTCGAGAGTCGAAACTATTACTTTCCTATTGGGCAGATGGAGTATTCGATCCGCCTCTTGCTGCACGTAGCTCGGCCTCTAATTGAGCGATGCGTGTCCGCAAAGATCCTGCGAGTTCCTCGACCTCCTCAATCGAGTACCGTGGCGTGATGTACTTCGGGCAGTTCCAATCGAATGACACGACATCGATGAAGACCAGCCGTTCTACCGCTGGCAACGACTTTGGATCAGCAAGTTGCGCAACGAGTTCTGAATGGGCGCGAGCATCTTCCACACGGGCATGGCCAAGAACCTTCAAACGCGCCCGGTTCTGGTAGTCCATGAGAAACAGCGCCACACGATCGTTCACTGATACGTTGCCGGTCGTCAGTAGCTGGCGATTGCCCTTGTAGTCGGCGAAGGCCAGTGTTGTCTCGTTGACCACCCGCAGGAATCCCTGAGGTCCACCGCGATGCTGAATGTAGGGCCATCCGGTTTCACTGATGGAGCCCAGATAGAAGCTGTCCCTGGCTGCAATAAACTCTGCCTCGTCGTGGGTCAGTGGGTCGCGCCCTGGGGCGCCTGCGATGTTCACAGCCCTTCCGTAGTACTGGCTCTGTGCTCGGTGTACAGCTTTTGTCATCGCCAGCTCTAAGTATTTCGGCGCCATGATGTTGTTCTCCCTGCCGGGAGGACATGACGACGGGTCTCGTCGCATGCCCTCTCATGCTCAGTCTTAGAACACGACCGTATTCCAGCCCTCTGCCACATACCGGCGCAGGCTCAAGAGCCCTGCTGTTCCAGCGAGGGCATGGTCCTTCACAATCGGCACGCCGCAGGCCTTGACGCTTTCCGTCGCCCCAAACACCTCCGCACAACCGCAAGAGGCCCCTTGTACGACATCGCACACCGCATTGTAGAGGCCATTCGCTGGATGTGAGAGTTTGGTCAACTCCGCGGGCCAACGAGTGCCAGCCCCATTGAAGACCACGGCGACTTCGTCGCCCTTCTGCTTACATTCAGCTGCAAGGGCTAGCGCATTAAAGACTCGCCCAAGCGCTTCTTCGGAACCACTCTTCGGATCGGACAGAATGATGATCGCGGTTTTCATCAGGTCTCCTTGGATTGTATGACTTCTGTGAAACAGTGAACGTGTGGTCGACCCGTTAGAGATCCGACGCCTTTTTGTCTTTGATCTCATCCCAGTGTTTCTCGGCTTTCATAATGAAGCCGGGAATATCCTTCTCCCACTTCTGTTGAATGCTCTTATCCAAGTTCAGGTAGAGCTTGCCTCCGATGATCTTCCACATCTCAGGATCAGCGACAAATTTTTTGCCTAAAGCCACACCGTAGGCACAATATCCGCCATAGGCGGGCAGGTACTTGTCCGGGCTCTGTTTGAAGAGCGTCACATGCTCCTCGCTGGCGAAGACGTAGGTCTCGCCATTCTGTACCGCCACGTGATAGCCGCTTCCTCTTACGGCCTTGCCATCTGTGAAGTAGGCAACCGGGTCATAGCCACTAAGGCCCGGAGTGCTGATCGCCACATCGCTGGCAAACACTGTGGCCACTGATCCCACGAGAATCAGTACGGCCTGTTGAACAATCTGTTGCAGTCTCAGTTTCATGGAACTTCTCCTAGTTATTTGGTTACCGGTTAGCTTTGTTGCGATGGCCATGGCAACGCATCACTACAGCAAGGCCGGTGCCATGTCTCACGATGATCGGTGAAACAATAGAAAGCGTAGGAGAGACAGGGAGTTGCCTGGTTCTTCACGGAAAGCTGAAGCTTCACGCAAGAAAGACGCTTCCACGAGATGTCGTGGAAGCTACGATATTTCGTGGGAGTAAAATGTCAGGTTCGTTGCTATGCAGAGTGGCGAGATTTCTTGATGCCGAGCTTCTGCATCCGGGATCGGAGCGTGTTGGGATGGAGACCAAGCCGAGTGGCGGCGCCCTGTTTCCCTTCAATGACCCAGTTTGTATCCTGAAGGATGCGGAGAATGTGGGTTCGTTCGACCTCTTCCAGAGAATCGGCGACCGGCAACGGTGAGGCGGGGTTCCCCTGAAGCATCACATCGCCGATCTGAATGAGTGGTCCCTTTGAGAGGATCGTAGCCCGTTCGATCACATTCTCCAACTCCCGAATGTTGCCGGGCCAGGCATACTTTATCAGGCGATCCATCGTCGATTCAGACACTCCGTCAATCTTCTTGCCCATCTTGGTTGAGAACTTGCCGACAAATCGATTGACCAAGAGTGGAATATCAGATGCACGAGCGGACAGAGGTGGCACCTCGATCGGAAACACATTCAAACGGTACAAAAGATCGGCCCGGAAGGAGCCGGCCTTCACCGCTGCATGGAGGTCACGATTGGTGGCCGCAATAACCCGTACGTTAACTTTGGTTGAATGGCCGCTGCCGATCCGTTCGACTTCCCTTTCTTGTAGTACCCGTAGGAGCTTGACCTGCGCGTCCAGCGGCAATTCCCCGACTTCATCCAGAAAGATGGTCCCACCGTCCGCTAACTCAAACCGTCCAATCCGGCGCTGCAACGCGCCTGTGAACGATCCCTTCTCATGTCCGAAGAGCTCGCTTTCGACCAAATTCGCGGGGATCGCTCCGCAGTTCACCTTCACGAGCGAGCGAGCCCTCCGCGGGCTCAGGTTGTGAATGGCTCTCGCCATCAACTCCTTGCCCGTTCCAGTGTCTCCCCGGATGAGGACCGTCGAATCGGTCGGGGCGACCTGTTCGATGAGTCGGAGAACAGATCGGATGTTCTGATTCTCGCCGACGATCTCCTCAAAATTGTGATTGAGTTTGATCTCCTCACGAAGATAGAGGTTCTCCGCCTCAAGTCGAGTCTTGAGTTGTGCAACTTCCGTAAAGAGTTGCGCGTTCTTGATTGCAATAGCTGCTTGGTTGGCAAAGATTGACAGCCGTTCGATCTCCGCCTCACTTAAAGGCCTGCGCCCAAACATCGCGATGACGCCGAGCAGTTCCCACTGGAATTTCAAGGGGTAGCCGGCAAAGGAACGGAGCCCGTTGTCTTGCATCCACTGTTTGTTCGGAAGCCGGTCGTCGCCGAGTACATCGTTCGTATGCATCGATCCGTAGCCTTGGGCGATCTTTCCGATCTTGAGCGCGCCCAGCGGAATGCGGCGGTATTCTCCGTCGAGATTGGAATAAAGCCCCGCGCTTGCCTCAAGGTGCAGGCACTGATCCCGATTGGTGCAGTCGGCAGCCTTATGACATTGAGCGCACAGATCCCCCGGGCCCAGCAGCCAGATACGGGCGAAGGCTGCATCCAGTTCTTCGACCAATCCCTGTGTGATTGTGGTGAGTACGGACGGCAGATCGAGGCTCGACACCATCTGGAGCGCGATGCGCTCTAAGATCTGTCGGGTTTTGTGAGAAGGAGAAACAGAGGAAGGATCGTCCATCGTGCCGGTTCCCTATCGCGACAAAGAACAAAGGAGAGCACGATAGGAGGGTGGCCGGGGATTGTCAATTCAGGACTAACTGTACTGATCCCACGTGTCGCACTGTTTGATGGCCCAGAAGACGGCCTCTTTGAGCTTCTTGAGGATCATATTGTCGGGCTCGTAAATGGCTTGCAGTTTCTTGTCTAAGTCATACAGCGGTTGGATCGCCCGCTTATCGGGAATCTTGCCGAGCGCCCAGGCCACTTCCGTGAGGACCGTCCAGTCGGTCTTGGGATCTTGCAGTTTTGCGAGCAACGGCAGCACGACAGACGCATCGCCTGCGATTCCCCCGATCTGCCCCAATCCTTTTGCCGCAGCTGCCTGGATTTCCACCTGGGGCGCTGTGGTCATGATTTCAATCAGAAGAGGGATGCTCTCCCTGCCGAGATTACCCATTGCCATGAGCGCCTGCTTGGCGAGATCACGATCCTTCAACGCCGCTTTGAGTTTGGGCATCGCTTCGTCGGCCTGCATTTCTCCCAGAAGCGAGATGATTTTTATTTTTCTGGTCTGGCTCGTGTCTGCCGAGTCCAACAGTTTGAGTAACCGCTCTGGATGGCCCCATTCAGATGCCAAGAGGAGAGGGAACTCGTATTTTTCCAGCGCCTCCTGTAATTTGGACAGTGCATAGACGCCGGGATCGGCTGCTTGCGCAGTCTGGGCGGCAGCCACTGCATCCTCAAATTCTGTCCGCACCTCTTTTTGCCATTTGATCTTCATGCCACCCAGGATATAGGTGAGCTGGCAGGCTGGTCCTTTCCAGAGTCGAGACGGGGCGTCAGGGAGATCGGCATCTCCTCCCGCGCTCGTGGTGCCCTCCCATGTCTTGTGCTGTTCGCATTTGATGCGAAACAGGACATCATGGGGCTGACTGTGATCAAGAATGACCTGGTACCCCACTTCTTTGAGGCGTTCAGCAGCTGTGTTGGCGAGAGAGGCGGAGTCCGTGCGGCCGTTGTCCGTGAGGGCGATGGCTTCGATCAATACGGTTTGAATCTTTTCCAGTTGGGATTTTTGCTCGGAGGTGAAATGTTCCCGGTAGGCCCAGGCAGGCACAATTGCACAGCAGAACGACAGGATGAGGGTAAAGCCAATCACGGTGAAGAACGGTGGCATCGAACATCTCTTCACCCTCGTAACCAATTTCCGTATGGTGTCCTTGCAGCTTGTGCCCATAGTGTTTCCATTATACCCCCCCACATGATTTTTGCGAGCAGAGTGCCGTGAGATCGCGCATTGACAGATCCAGTCCCGCAATGATAACTTTCCGCTCTCATTTTCGCGCGTTTCGCGCGAGAGTGTGTACTTTGTCTCAAGATAGAGCGAGTGGATCAGGACAGTGATTAAGACAGCAGTTGCGCGGCGTTACGCACAGGCGCTCTTCGAGCTTCTCGATCAATCCAATATCGAAGCGACTCGGGGGACCCTCAATGGCCTGAGCCAGGCTATGCAGGACTCCGTCTCGCTCCGGCACGTCATTGCGTCTCCGGCGTTCAGCCTCGAAGACAAGATCGCCGTCTTAACTGAACTGGGCGGCCGGTTGAGATGCCCCCCGGTCGGGAAGGCATTCTTGGCCCAGTTGGTCAGGAAGAATCGCGCCGCATTTCTGCCGGAAATCGCAGAGGCCTTTGCCAAGCTGGTCGATCAATTAAAGGGGACCCAGCCGGTTACGGTGTTTTCGGCCGCTGCCCTGTCCGCAGCTGAGCAGCAACAGATGAAGAAGCGCCTCAGCGACACGCTGAAGCGAGATGTCGATATTACCTTTCAAACCGATGCGAGTTATTTAGCCGGAGTCAGGATTCAGATCGGAAGCGCCGTGGTCGATAGCACCGTTCGTGGGCGTCTCAAAGACATCGAGTCATTGCTGACGCACGAATAAAAGCCGCGCAGGCATGATGGTGTGGAATCGCCGACGAGCGGGTCACTACGGGGCCGACTAAGGAGTAGCCATGCAGATCAAAGCGGATGAAATCAGTGCAATCATCAAGGAGAAGATTCAAGGCTTCGACAAACAGGTCGATGTCAAGGAAACCGGTTCTGTCATCCAGGTCGGAGACGGCATTGCCAAGATCTATGGTCTTGATGGTGCCATGGCCGGTGAGATGCTTGAGTTCCCCGGCGGGCTCTATGGCATCGCCTTGAACCTTGAAGAGGACAATGTCGGCGCGGTCTTGATGGGTGACTCGGTCGGCATTAAGGAAGGCGATCCCGTCAAGCGGACCGGCCGCATCGCAGAAATACCGGTTGGAGAGGCCCTCGTCGGGCGAGTCGTCAACGCCATCGGTCAGCCGATCGACGGCAAGGGCGCCATCAAGTCGACGCAGTCGTCGCGTATCGAGATGGTGGCCCCTGGCGTGAATACCCGCCAATCGGTGCGGGAGCCGCTGCAGACCGGCATCAAGGCCATCGATGCGATGATTCCCATCGGACGCGGCCAGCGCGAGCTCATCATTGGAGACCGCCAGACCGGCAAGACGGCCATCGCGGTCGACACGATTATCAATCAAAAGGGCCTGAACGTATTCTGTATTTACGTGGCGATCGGCCAGAAACGATCGACCGTCGCGCGCGTCGTCAAGACCCTCGAAGAAAACCATGCAATGGAATACAGCATGGTCGTCTCGGCCAGCGCCAGTGATCCGGCCCCGATGCAGTTCCTGGCGCCCTTCGCCGGTGCCGCGATCGGCGAGTATTTCCGTGATAACGGGAAGCACGCGCTGATTGTCTACGACGATTTGTCCAAGCATGCCGTGGCCTATCGCGAGTTGTCCTTGTTGCTTCGCAGACCACCGGGCCGCGAAGCCTATCCCGGCGACGTGTTCTACCTCCATTCACGGTTGTTGGAGCGGGCGGCAAAACTGAGCGAGAAGCTCGGCGGAGGCAGTCTGACCGCCTTGCCGATCATCGAGACACAAGCCGGTGACGTGTCGGCCTATATTCCGACGAACGTTATTTCGATTACCGACGGCCAGATCTATCTGGGCAGCGATTTGTTCTATTCCGGTATTCGCCCCGCGATTAACGTCGGTCTGTCGGTCTCCCGTGTCGGCGGGTCAGCCCAGATCAAGACGATGAAACAGGTGGCCGGTACTCTCCGGTTGGATCTCGCGCAATATCGAGAAATGGCCGCCTTTGCTCAGTTCGGCAGCGAACTCGACAAGGCCACGCAAATGCAGCTTGCGCGCGGCGTGCGCATGGTCGAGCTCTTGAAGCAGGGACAGTACAAGCCCATGCCGGTTGCCGATCAGGTCCTGTCGATCTATGCGGGCGTCAACGGATTCCTTGACGATGTGCCGGTCGACAAAGTGCAGCAGTTCGAGGCGGATTTTCTGCACTATGTGCAGCAGAATCATCCTGAGCTCAAGAAAGAAGTCGCCAGCATCGGCAAGATCGACGATAAGGTCGGCGGCAGGCTCAAGGAAATTCTGGCGGCCTTCAAACAGAAGATGGGATACGGAGCCAAGTAGCCATCAGCGTTCAGCTGTCAGCCTTGAGCTGATTGCTGAGAGCTAACAGCTGAAAGCCAGAATCCATGCCTAGCCTTCAATCGTTACGCCGCAAGATTGCGGCATTTAAGAATACGCAGAAGATCACCAAGGCCATGAAAATGGTGGCGGCGGCGAAGCTCAAGCGCTCGCAGGACCGCATCTTGGCCGCTCGTCCCTATGCCCATAAGATGCGGGCTGTCTTGAGCAACCTCAGCCGGCGAGTGAATCGTTCGGCTCATCCGCTCCTGCAGAAGCGCGAGGGGAAAAAGATCGAAGTCCTGGTCATTACCAGCGACCGAGGATTGTGCGGCGGGTTCAACGGCAACATCGTGCGGAAGAGCGCAGAATTTCTGCGGCAATGCGAAGCCCAGGGGTTGACGGTGGGGGTCAGCATTGTCGGGCGAAAGGGCCGTGATTATTTCCGGCGTCGGGCCTGGCCGATTCGGCACGAATGGACCGGCGTGTTCGACAAGTTGAGCTTCGAGCATGCCATCGATATCGGCGGCGACCTCACCGATAATTTCGTGAAAGGCACGTTCGACGAACTTCATGTCGTGTACAACGAATTCAAGTCGGCCATTCAACAGCGCGTCATCGTGGAGAAGCTGTTTCCGGTGGATACGGCAGCCGAATTCGGCGCAGCTCCGGCCGAGGGAGTCGCCTCAGGAGCCTACCTTTACGAGCCGGATGAAGCGGGTCTCCTCAACGCTCTGGTGCCGAAGCACTTTCAGGTTCAGGCGTATCGAATACTCCTGGAATCGGCCGCGGCCGAACATGGCGCCCGCATGGCCGCGATGGATGGAGCGACGCGCAATGCCGGCCAGCTGATCAAGAAGGTCACGCTTTATTACAATAAGACCAGACAGGCGGCGATCACAAAGGAATTGATGGATATCGTCGGCGGCGCCGAGGCTCTAAAGTAAAGTTTTGAGTGCTCAGTTGTAAGTGTTGAGTTTTCGAAAAGCTCACAACTCAAAACTTATAACGCATAAGAAAATAGAGGAGCGACATGAGTACAGGAAAAGTCATTCAAGTCATCGGACCGGTCGTCGACGTCGAGTTTCCTCCCGGGCAACTGCCGAATATTTATAATGCCCTCAAGGTGACGAAGGAAGAGAACAAGGCGGCGGGAACTCCCGCCATTCGGATTACCCTGGAAGTGGCCTCGCATCTGGGTGAAAACCGCATCCGCAGCATCGCAATGTCCACCACTGACGGGCTCACACGCGGAATGGATGTGGCGGATACGGGCGCCGCCATCTCTGTTCCCGTTGGCCGTGAGACGCTGGGTCGTCTCATGAATGTGCTCGGAGAACCGGTCGACGAAAAAGGACCGATCAAGACGAAGAAAACCTATCCGATCCACCGGCCTGCTCCGAAGCTGGAAGATCAGGAGACCAAAACCGAGGTGCTGGAAACCGGCATCAAGGTCGTCGATTTGCTCGAGCCGTACAGCAAGGGCGGTAAGGTCGGGCTCTTCGGCGGCGCCGGTGTCGGCAAGACCGTCATCATCATGGAGCTCATCAATAACATCGCGTTGCACCACGGGGGATTTTCCGTCTTTGCCGGCGTCGGTGAACGGACCCGCGAAGGAAACGATCTCTGGCACGAAATGATGGAGTCGAAAGTCATCGATCCGGATGACTTTTCAAAATCCAAGGCCGCGTTGGTCTACGGCCAGATGAATGAACCGCCGGGTGCGCGTCTTCGCGTGGGTCTTACCGGGTTGACAGTCGCGGAATATTTCCGTGATGAAGAGAATCAGGATGTGTTGCTGTTCGTCGACAACATTTTCCGGTTTACTCAGGCCGGCTCTGAGGTGTCGGCATTGTTGGGCCGGATGCCGTCAGCAGTCGGGTATCAGCCGAACCTCTCGACCGAAATGGGCGCGTTGCAGGAGCGCATTACCTCGACGAAACGCGGATCGATCACGTCCGTTCAGGCCATCTATGTGCCCGCCGACGACTTGACCGATCCGGCGCCGGCCACTGCCTTTGCGCACTTGGATGCAACGACGGTGTTGTCACGGCAATTGGCGGAGTTGGGCATTTATCCAGCCGTCGATCCGCTGGATTCCACCTCACGCATTCTTGACCCGCAGGTGATCGGCGAGGAACATTACAAGGTGGCTCGCGGTGTGCAGTCGGTGTTGCAGCGGTACAAGGACCTTCAAGATATTATCGCCATTCTCGGCATGGACGAGTTGTCCGAGGACGACAAGATGGCCGTAGCCAGGGCGCGCAAGATTCAGCGCTTCCTCTCACAGCCCTTCCATGTGGCCGAGGCCTTCACGGGTGCTCCCGGGAAGTATGTCAAGCTGAAGGACACCGTCCGCAGCTTTAAGGAGATTCTGGAAGGCAAATATGATCACCTGCCGGAACAGGCGTTCTACATGGTTGGACCGATCGAAGAAGTCATTGCGAAGGCGGAGAAGATGGGAGTGAAGGTATAGGATCGTTAGGCGTGAGGGGTTAGGGGTAAGGTGAGCAAAGCGCCGAAACCCATCGCCTGACGCCTCACGTTTCACGCCTTACGGAGAGAATATGGCGGGAAAGATTCTGCTAGAAGTGGTGACGCCGGAGAAACAGCTGCTGAGCCAGCAGGTGGATGAAGTGATTGCGCCAGGCTCGGAAGGCGAGTTCGGCGTCTTGCCCGGACACTGTCATTTTCTCTCGACCTTGAAGATCGGAGAGCTTCGTTATCGAGTGGGCGATCAAACGAGCCATATGGCGATTCTCTGGGGCTACGCGGAAGTGACGCCGACCAAGGTCACCGTCATGGCTGAGATTGCGGAGAAGGCGGAGGACATCGACGTCGAGCGCGCCACGGCCAAGGTGGAAGAGGCCGAACACCGGCTCCAGGCAGGAGGCCTGCCTTCCGAGGTCAAAGAAGCCCAGATCAGTCTCGAAAAAGCCCGCCTTCGCAAGAAGATTGCCGAACGCACCCGTAAGACCGGACACGCCTGACCCTCAGGTTTTCCTCCGTACGAGCCCAGTTGAATTTGACGGTTCCCTCCAGTAGCGTGGGTCTCCATGATCACGGAATTCCTTATCACGGCCGGTGAACAGCCGAAACGGCTGGATGTCTTTCTCGTCAACCGCGAACGGGATATGTCGCGGTCTGCGCTTCAGCGGTTGATCGAACTCGGCCGTATACGCATCAACAATGCCATTGTAAAGCCCAGTCAGAAGATCAAGCCCGGCGACAAGATTACGATGGATGTGCCGAAGCCGGAACCGCTCGCGCTCAAGGGCGAGGCCATTCCATTGGATGTCCTGTATGAAGATGACGTGTTGCTCATTCTGAACAAGCCGGCGGGGATTGTCGTGCATCCGGCTCCAGGTAATTGGACTGGAACATTGGTGAATGCACTGCTTCATCACTTCCAAACTTCCGGCGGCACGGTCTCGTCCATCGGCGGGAAAGAACGGCCAGGTCTCGTCCATCGGCTAGATAAGGAGACATCCGGGGTCATGGTCATTGCCAAGACCGATCAGGCTCACCGACACCTCGCCGCACAATTTAAATGCCACACCATCACGCGAGTGTACGAAGCCTTGATCTGGGGCGTCCCAAAGAAAGGCCGCGGTTTGATTGAGTTGGCCATCGGGCGAGACTCGAAGGAACGCAAGAAATTTTCAGCCCGCACGGCGCGACCGAAAGAGTCCGTGACCGAGTACCACGTGGACCGCCGGTATGGCAAACTGGCCGCGCATGTTTTGCTTTATCCGCGTACGGGGCGCACGCATCAATTGCGGGTTCATCTCACATCTCTGGGGCATCCAATTCTAGGGGATCAGACGTACGGTGGGAAGAAGGTGTGTGCAGTCGATTCCATCGAGATTCCGCGCGTGATGCTTCATGCCAGGACATTGGGGTTTCAGCATCCCACGACCGGAGAGAATCAAGAGTTTACCAGGCCGTTTCCAGCGGATATGGAGACTGTCTCTAAGGGGATTGAACGTTTGACTCATGACGGCCGTGCGGACGCGACTACATAGGAAGAGCTATGCAGACTGCCGACATTCTTGATGTGATCGGAGGCTTGACCTCTCGGCTCAAGCTGTATGCCGCTAAACTGCCTCCGATTGTCCATTTGTCGACTGTGCCGGCTGGCATAAAGCCTCAGCTGGAAGCGATTGAAGACTATGAGGAGCTGGTGTCCCGCATCAGGGCGCAGAGCGCAGGGACTCCATATAGAAGTCTCAACGATTCGCTGATCGAATCTCTCGAAGCATTCGAAGCCGGCAGGTTGTTGGGGGCGGTGCAGTCCCTGTTAGCCTTGCTCGATCAATTGGAACGGATGAAACTGGACCAGGAGATCGAAGTCGGGCGACTCGATGAGAAGCACGTGGCCGACTACCGGGCCGCTCTCCACAAGATTTTACCCGGCAACAAACCTGAGTTAGACGGTGCAGGACGCGGGATGTGAAACATAGTGAAGCGGAACGTTTCCCCTAACCCCCTCACCCTGTCCTACTCAATGTCCCATCTTTGGACCGGTAGCATTCGGGCCCTCTGTCACCAGCTTGAAGCGAACAAGCGCGCCACAGTGGGGACATTTCGCACGGATTGTGCCTTCGTCCAAGAGCTCATACTGATCAGCTGTGAGCCACATGAGCTGGAAACATTTGTGGCAGCTACGGACTTGCGTTGACATAGTTTTCCTCGTACACTCCGCTTGCGGCGAATGTCCATACGTACAAGATAATCTAGTACAAGATGCCTCCAACCCTCAAGCCCGTCATTACCTTTTCAGAAAAGAAAGATCTCTCCGCCGCTCAGCTGGTTCGGCTGTTTCATCAAGCCCCCTGGGCAACGCATCGAACGATCGAGGACGCCAAGGAGATGCTCCGTCATACTGATGTCGCGCTCTGCGCATGGGACGGCGATCTTTTAGTCGGATTCGGTCGCGTGCTGACGGATTTTGTCTATCGGGCGACGATTTGGGATGTCATCGTCGATAAGGCCTATCAGAAGCAGGGTATCGGTACTGCTGTCGTTCAACGTATTCTCGACCACCCTCGCCTCAAGAAAATCGAGCTGTTTTGGCTCTGTACCAGGCGACCCGGTTTTTATGAAAGACTGGGGTTTAGCTCTCAAGAACAGACCGGGATGGTCTGGAGCCGGAGCAAGCAGGCCCGGACGGAATAACAGCGCGTACATCTCTGCTGCCAGCGCCGATCCGTCGTCCATAATATTCCACCGTATCTCGTGAAGCGGGAAGCGCAGGACAGAAAAAGCGTGTCCGTATCGGACATCTTTGTTTGAGAGATACGCTTCACGAGATACAGGCGTTAAAGGGATTGAGCAGCAAACCGGCATAAAGGCTACGGGTTAGAAAAACAGTTTTGCGCCAAACAAGAACCCGAACGACGACGCATTCCAATCATCCACGCGAGTGCCGTCGATTCTGGCATGGCCGTCGTTATGTTTGTAGCCCATTTCTACGTTGAGGGCGAACTGTCGATTGAGCATGTAGTCCGCGCCCCAGCCAAGCCGCCAGGCGAAGGTATTACTGGGACTGATGCGATTGCCGCTGTCTTCACCGAAGCTATTGACGTTCACGCCGAAACTCATGTTCACATAGGGCACGACCGGTCCAAGCCTGACGGGCCGAAGCTCAAGGGTCGGCAATACCGACACTGTGTCTTGATGTCCCAAATCAAGGTCGCCGGACCGCCGCTCTATATCGAAGCCATGGCGTTCCCATTCGAGCATCATTCCCACTAAGAGCCAGGTGTTCAGGCTGTACAGCGCCTGGAAGTTTACCAAGGGACCAACGTCGCTCGAAATTCGAGGATCATCATCGGTCAGCGATTGCGTCAAGGGCGAAAACCCAGCACGCGCGCCGAGCACCCATTTCTTAGCCTCGATTCCACCGAAGCCCTGTCTTCCTTCTTGCGCCAACGCGTGGTGAGCGGGAGTCATGATGAAGACGGCACTCACCATCGCACAGCTAATCACACAAGCCTGCAAGGCCGGAATTCGCATATAGTTCCTCCTCCAATAGGTCAAAAAGACAGCCTGTAAATAGCCGAATTTGATTCGCACATCAAGCAGCTACCTCAGGCCGGCTCATGGGGCGTTCGGGCTGCGCGAGGAGTTGTTTCAGTGGGCATGGGCGGAGGCGGCACGTTTGAGTGTTTTGGGAGAGAGCAAGATCGAGAGGAAAAACACCGTGGTCGCAAGCAGCACGATGGCAGGCCCGGAAGGCACGTCCCAGAAGGCGGAGATCATCACGCCGGCCACCGATGTCGTGGTGCCGATGATGACGGAATAGAGGGTCAGCGTCATGAGGCTATGTGTGAGTTGATACGCCGTCGAAGCCGGAATCAGGATCATGGCAAACACAAGGATGGCGCCGACGGTTTTCAGCGACACGACGACGGTGAGGGCGACGAGCGTCAGCAGGAGAAAGAAGATGGCGCGGGCCGGAATGCCGGACGCATCAGCCATCTCTTGATCGAAGGCGATAAAGTACAGTTCTTTTGAGAATATCAGGATGAGTCCAAGCACGAGAATGGCCAATCCTCCGATAACGCGCAGTTCATCGCTACTCACCGACAGCACACTGCCGAACAAATAGCCGTACACTTCGGCGTTATAAGTTTTCATCAGGCCGATGAACAGGATCGCCAGCGCCATAGTGGCGGTGTAGAGAATGCCGATCGAAACGTCCAGTTTCATTCGGCCTCTCTCTTCGACCCACCCGGTAATCCACACGGTTGCAAGCCCGAACAGAATGGCCATCAACAATGGCGGCCAGCCCATCAAATAACCCAGTGCGACTCCGGCAAACGCCGCATGGGAGGTGCCTGCGCCGACGAAGGCGAGGCCCCGGAGCACGACAAAAACGCCAACGACCGAGCAGAGTCCCCCCACCATCGCCGCCGCGAGGAGGGACCGTTGCATGAAGTCGTAGGTCAGGAGTTCCAACATCGCGATCTGCCGGCACTTCAGTGATGGTGGTGATAATCCTCAACAATCACAAGATCTTTGTCCGTGATCACCAGGTCTTTGCCGTAGACCGCGCTGAGGATGTCCGGTTTGAGGACATCGGCGGGTGGGCCGGCGGCGTAGAGCCTGGTCTTGAGGAGCACCAGGCGATCGACGCGGGAGCGAATCATGTTGATGTCATGCGTGATCAACAGTACGGTCAACTTCAATTCTTCGTGCAGGTGTTGAACGAGCTCGATGACATTGTGTTGCGTCGTGATATCCAGCCCGGTGGTGGGCTCGTCCAACAGCAACACTTTCGGTTGTTGCGCCAATGCCCGCGCGATGAACACACGCTGCTGCTGGCCGCCTGACAAATGGCCGAGTGCGGTATCTTTGTGTCCCTCCATCGACACGTGCGCCAGTGCCGCCATGGCGATTTCACGGTCGTTGGCGCCTGGACGCCTGAACAACCCGAGTGCTCCGTAACGGCCCATCATGACCGTCTCGAGCACCGTGACCGGAAAATTCCGATCCACAACGCCTTTCTGCGGGAGATAGCCGATTTTTGCACGGTGATGACATCGTAATTTGTCGCAGGCACAGTCGAAAATGTGAAGATGGCCCTCAATCGGAGCCATGAGTCCCAAGACCGCCCTGCAGAGAGTGGTTTTCCCCGATCCATTCGGACCGATGACTCCGACAAACTCGCCGGCATCGATGGACAGCGAAATGTCCTTGAGCGCAATGACGCCGGAAAATCCGAATGATGCATGGTCGAACCGAATGATCGGTTCGTGGGAATCTGTCGGCACGGAATCAGGCATTCCTTCCATCACGGGGCCACCAGAGATCAAGGGATACTGCTAGGGGGTCTCCAACGCGTTGGCCAATTGGAGCACATTATAGCGGAGCATGTCGAGGTAGCTTTCGGTTCCCGGTAAGCCTCCCGGCAAGGTGGTCAGGACGACCACCCGGGCCTTGGTTTCCTTGGCCAGGAGATCGGGGAGTTTTTGGCTGAGTTGGATTTCCGACACAACGACTTTGAGGCGGTCTTTCCTGATTTTGGCGATCAGCGATTGCAACTGAATGGCGGATGGTTCCGTGCCCGTTTGTACTTGAATCGTTGCGGCGATCTCGAAGCCGAATCGCCTGGCCATATAGGGCCAGGCCGGATGGTGCGCGACGAAGCGACGATCCGATAACGACTTCACGCGATCGGACAATTCGTTACGCAGCCGGTCCAATCGCTGAAGATAGGCCGCCTGGTTGTTGCGGTAGGTCTCTGTATGGGCGGGGTCGATCTCGATCAAGGCTGCAGTGATATGGCGCAGCATGATGGCGACGTTTTCAGGGTCCAGCCAGATATGGGGATTCCCGCCCGACGCATGTTCGTCATTCTCTTGGCGTTCATTATGATGCAGGTCAGAGTGGTCACGAATCAGGCCGACGCCTTGAGAAGTGGTCACGACACGCAGCGACGGGCTTCCGGCGTTCTTCACGAGCGAGGCGGCCCATACCTCTAAACCGGTGCCGATTTCGAACAATAATTGGGCTTTTCGCACTGCGACCAAATCGGTGGGTTTCGGTGCGTAGGTATGTTCATTCTCATAGCCGCTGAGCAAAGACTTCACCCGTACATGGGGCCCTCCCACTTGCTCGGCGAGATCCTTGAGGACTGGAATGGTTACCACGATATTGATCGGATTGTGAGCGGGTTCTGCGGAAGACGGCAAAGCCGGGCTGAATAGGACAAGCAGGCTCGAAAGGGCAATCGAAACAGGCGATCGTTTTGCTTGGTCTATCGAAAACATGGGCTGGGGACGGTAACACTCAGGTTCTACCATGTCAACGTGACAGGCGGCAGGCGCTCCCCACACGGTTTTCCCTCTGCGCTGCCTGGCTTGACCGGCGGCGAAAGTTCTATTAGCGTAGCACATTCGAAAGCCGATTCCTGGTTGAAGGGGTGGGAAAGGATGGCTCAGTCATGAAAGTTGTCGGGTTGATGTCAGGAACGTCCGGTGACGGCGTCGATGCGGCGCTGGTCGAAATCGGCCCTCGGAAGGCAGGCCTTCGCATCAAGATGATCGCGTTTCATCCGTTGCCGTATCCGCGTTCGCTTCGGCAACGCATTTTATCCGCGTCCGTGTCGGGCACCGTATCGGAACTGTGCCATCTCAATGCGCTCCTGGGTGAGTGGTTTGCGAATGCCGCGCTCGGCGCCATTCGCGCTGCGAAGTTACACCCGAAGGACGTCGATCTTATCGGTTCTCATGGCCAGACCGTCCATCATCTTCCGTACGGGGTCAAGGATGCGGGAGTCGGCGCCATTCGTTCCACATTTCAGATCGCCGAACCCGCCGTGATTGCCGAACGAACGGGAGTCACCACGGTCGCCGATTTCCGACCGCGCGATATGGCCGCTGGCGGGCAGGGGGCGCCGCTGACTCCGGGAGTGCATGCGCTGCTTTTCCGCCATCCACGCCGCGCGCGGCTTATTGTCAACCTCGGAGGGATCAGCAATGTGACCTACCTGCCGCGAGGTTCCGGCTTTGACGGCCTGATGGCGTTCGACACCGGTCCGGCCAATATGGTGTTGGATGGATTGATGGCCCGGATTACGAATGGGCGCATGTCGATGGATCGTGAGGGGCGTGGGGCCGCTCGCGGGCAAGTTGACGGACGATTGTTGGCCAAACTGCTCGCACATCCGTACTTGTCGCAAGCTCCACCGAAATCCACCGGGCGGGAAGTCTTCGGATCAAAGATGCTGGATGAGCTCTTGGCGATGCAGCAGGCGCAGCAGCTACCGATGGAAAATCTTCTGGCGACGTGCAGCCGATGGACGGCCGAAGCCGTTGGCTCAGCCAGACGGTGGATTCGCGGTGGAATCGACGAAGTGATTGTCGGCGGCGGCGGGGTCAAGAATCGCGCCATCATGCAGCATCTCGCCGATGTCTTTGCGCCTGTCCCGGTGAGCGCGTTCGAATCGCAGGGGTGGGACAGCAAGGCCATCGAAGCCGTCGCGTTTGCGGTGTTGGCCTATCAAACTGTGATGGAGCAGTGTGGAAATGTTCCCTCCGTCACCGGAGCTGCTCACCCGGCTCTGTTGGGCTGCATCGTTCCCAGCGGACCAGGGTGGCTTGCTCGGCTGCGTTCTCCTCGACGGCGAAAGTAACGATCGATGATGGATGCTATCCGGAGGATCTTTTCCGTATCAAAATCAAAGAAGTCAACCGGCCCATCCACCGGTTTCTCGCTGCCGCCCGGGATTGCCGTGGCATCCGCTCCATTGCTGACGGAAGCTGAGATTGCCCTCTACAATCTTCTGCAGATGGCTGCCCAGGATCGGTACCTCGTGTTCGCTGATGTGCCGCTCTGGTCTTTTGTGTCTGTCGAAGCAATGGGGAAGTCCCGATTTACTCTGTTGAACCATATGGCCCTCAAACGAGTTGATTTTGTATTGGTACATCCGGGGTCACGGCATGTGGAACAGGTGGTACAGCTCGAAGACCTGTCTCCAGGGCCTCATCAGATAGAGCGCCAACGCGTGATCGAGTCGGTGCTGGATGCGGCTGGAATCAAATTGGTGACAGTACGGGCGACAAAATCCTATACGATTCCCGAAATCACTGCGCTTCTGGGCCTTGCAACGGAAGAGTAATATCCGCAAACCGACGTGCGACGGCAGGCAGCGGTCCCTTGCCTATTCTGATTGGCTGTGGTCCGCATTACTCAGGCCGTCCACTACGTCGATAGCTTTCCGGGCGATTTCCGCTTCCGCACTGTCGGGGTACTGATTGGCGACGCGACCGAACATGATGCGTGCGTTGTCCTGATCACCAAGCTTTGCGTAGGTCTGGCCAAGCTTGAGTGTCGAAGCCGCCAGCTTTGGGCTGAGCGGGTAGGATAAGACAACGTTGTAGAAGGAATTCAGCGCATCCTGGTAGCGTCCCATGCGATACTGACACTCTCCCATCCAATATTGGGCATTGGCTGCCAGAGCAGAGCGCCCATGGAGTTCGATGAATAGACGGAACCCGGCCAGCGCGGCTTCATAGTCGCGCTGTTTGAATTCGCTCATAATGCGATCGTACAGGCGCCGGGAAGTATCCTGCATTTGGCCGGGAGCTGCGATGGACACATTCGGCGAGAAGAGGGTGATGAGCATCAGGAGGATGCCCAGTATGTTCCGTACCATATGTAAACTCCATTTTGAGTAGGTAATGGACCAAAGGATCATCACGCAATCGCCATGCCACACGTCACACCATTTGCAGCTGGAAACCCTATACAAAACATGAAGTTCCAAGCCTCTCGCTCGGTTGGAAATGAGCCCGAACTTATAATCTGCGTCTCCAAGACAGATTTGTACGAGTCCTGGCACTTTTCTGCCGAGATGGGGAGTCTTACCAGATCATAGCTATGGGCCATACTCTGAGATTCGTCATAGTTGCAGACGCATCAATGAAAGCGACTGTCCGGTCAGAGGCAAAGCGGTATGAGTGAAGAATCTATTCCACCGAATCCCTTGGGTGGGAAGACGTTGATTGTAGACGCGCTGGGTCAGCGGGGTTATGCTCTGCCGAGTGAGGCCCTCAAGGAAGCGGCTGATCAGGACCAGGTCTACATCCGTCCTGGCGTGTATGAGGACAAGGTATTTGTCAGTGAGCGATCGGTTCGGCTTGTGGGAGCAGGGCGTGATGCCGTGCAAATTTTCAGCCGGCGAAGCGGTCCGCTGTATTTGCAGCGGGTCACGGGCGGCCAAATTTCAGGCATCACATTCCGCTATGTCGGCAGTGACCAACACTCGGCCATGAATGTGCTCGATTCCACCTGTGTGATTACGCAGTGCCGGGCGATGGAAGGGATTTTGTCCGGTGTATTATTGTATGGGCCGGAATGCCGGGCGACGTTTTCGGACAATGAAGTGTGCCGCAATCGTGAGTCCGGCATCTTCGTTTTTGCCGGGGCACAACCTCGAATTGCCGGAAATCGCTGTGTCGACAATCACCACTTTGGGATTGCGGTTCGCGATTCGGGCAGCTATCCGGAGATTGTGCGCAACCTTTGTGAGACAAACATGCTCAGCGGGATGCTCTTGTTTCACCACGGGGGAGGCTTAATCCTGGACAATAGTTGTCGAGGCAATCAACATTGGGGCTTACTGGTGACGCCGGATTCTCATCCCAACCCGTCGCCTGCGGAGCTTCCTGAGATGAATCGTCTCGATGGGAATCCGCGCGGCGCCTATACCATATCGGATCAGCCTCTCGCCGACATCGGCCGGTAGGCTAGGGCGCGTTCAGCGCCTCGTTGATCGTATCTCGTGAAGCGGGAAGCGCAGGACAGAAAGACCACGGTTTTCATCATTGTTTGCGAGATACGAGATACGCTTCACGAACGACGAAGAACGGATTGGCCGCGTCTCGGCGTACAGCCGGGCGGTTGCAGCAGAAGTGTTCAGAAGTCATGCAGGGTACGATGATTTGGAAGAGAGTGTGGAAGGGGGCGGATCGTTCGAAATATGGAACTCGAAGGAGTTCCCGCCCCGTTGTTTGGCGCGGTACATCGCAGCATCTGCATGGCGTAACAGATCGTCAATCTCGTGATCGTCGGTTGGATAGGTGGTAATTCCGATACTGACCCCGATTGAGGTTTGCTGGTCTTGAATGTTGAAGGGTGTACCCAGCGACTGGGTGATTCTTCGCGCGACGACCACGAGGTCGTCTTCGTGCGAGAAGCCCTCCAGGATGATCGTAAACTCATCTCCACCCATGCGTGCAACCGTATCGACTTCGCGCACGCATTCACGAAGCCGGTCTGCGACGACTTTCAATAACTGATCTCCCGCATCGTGCCCCAGGGTATCATTTACGGCCTTGAATCGATCAAGGTCGAGCAGCATCAGCCCCATGGGTTGTTGGAGCCGCTTGCTTCTCGCCATCGCATGAATGAGGCGGTCGCGGAAAAGCGTACGATTCACCAGCCCGGTCAGTTGATCGTACTGCGCAAGGTAGGTCAGCCGTTCTTCGGCTCGCTTGCGCTCGATTGCGTAGCGAATGGAACGGGCCAGCATCTCCGGCTGACCCTGGCCTTTGACGAGATAGTCTTGGGCGCCGCTTTGGACGGCTTCTACAGCCAGCGTTTGATCACTGAATCCGCTGAGCACGATAATGGGAATAGTCGGGTTAGCGGCTTGCATCTGTCTGAGCGTCGATAGCCCGTACCCGTCGGGGAGGGAAAGATCCAGGAGAATCGCGTCAAATCGTGTTTGCGCAAGATGACCGAAGGCCTCACTTAAGCGAACGACATGAGTGACATCGAATTGCTCGACGCTCCACTCCGCCAGGATATCCTGCGTCAAATGAGCATCGACGTCGCTGTCTTCGACTAACAAAATTTTGAGCATCGCTCTCCGCTGCTGGAGCATCAACTTTTCGGCGCAGCCGCAACCTCATGGCTGATGTTCTTACTTGATGGCAAGTATAGCCTAAGTTACTGGTTCAACAAGGAAAATCCTGAATCGTCCCATGCCGATGTCAAGGATGGGACGTGAGGCCGCTACGAAATTATGAGTGAAAATGAGAGCTACGAAAGAGGTGCCCCCCTGGAGAGGTAAAACAAGAAGCTGCCTCTCCAGGGGGCCTGGTATCTAATCACGATTACGCGCAGTGCAATGCTTCAGCTCGCCGGCGGACATCCTCGGCCTTCTGCACCTGCCCGAGGTTTTCATAGAGAGAGGCAATATTTGTGTGGAGATGGGACAACAACTGCCCGAGCTGGGCTTCCTGTGCGATCACATTGGCTTCCAGCGCCAACTTCTTTTCCTCACTCCGGCGGAAACGTTCTTCCAGCCGTTGCACCAATTGAATCCACCCGCGGACTTTTGCCGAATCCAGGTTGGGCAACGCCGGCAAGGGTTCTGCGCGGTCGAGGGATTTTTCTGTTTGGTTCATCCAATTGATAAAGACGAGAAAGTCGCCCAACGTAATTTCAAGTGCAGATGTTGCGCCATCTTCGATTACCAGGTCTTCCATTCTTACTCCTTTGCCAATCCGGTCACGTGAGTGGGGATTATCTCAATTGGTTGAATGTTTACCCAGCCTGAACGGAACATATTGCCTCGCAATACCGTGGAATGTCCTACATATGGTGCCTGGCCAGGGGAGAGCTATTTCCCCCGATCCGTCATTTGACCTCCTTTCGTAATGGCACGGACATACGCCAATTACCATATGAGTCCACAACAGGATGGGGCTACGGATTAATACCCCACTAGATTAAGGGATGTCAATGAATCGAATGAGTTAAGGAGAAATTATTCTTAATCTTGTTCTACGGAGTGGGCGTACTGAGGGAAGTTGCCTGGCTAACGGGCATCATGACCCCTTAGAAAGAGGTCTGTTCTCATCGGATAGGCACCTGCCGGTGGTTGTTCTGAGCCGATCGCTGCTTCGCAGGCGTAGCCTGGATGGAGTGGCCACAGCAACGAGCGGCCCGCAACGTCTCCTCGGATGTGAATATGTCGAAAGGTGACGCCCAGGCGCACAGCATCCTCTTTCAATTTTTCGATGCATTCCTCGGATGTGAAGGCTCGGCGCGAGATGAGCAGAGGGTCTCCCGATGCACTATGAAACACAACAAATTCCCCGGCACACCCGGTCATGAGCCCTAGCACTAGGCACAGGCAGGTGATCCCTCGCATGGACATCCGGCTATTCATCAGAAATTAACCTTGTGATGCGATAAGCACGGTCATGAGGCGCCTATTATCCATCGGCCAACCATACCATAAGAGACGGAGTATTGTTCGACGTTGCACGGAGAGTGGCGATGCGGTAGAGACGCAAAATGCGTCGATAAGAGCGGAAAACTCGATCCGAGCTGTCACCCCTCCCTACGAAAGTTGGGAGGGGTGACAGCATCTAAACGGTTGGTAATTCAGATAGTTGTATCGATGCGCCCCAAGTCGTTTTGGCATGAAAGCTGCGGATGTCAGTCCTGACTGTGTGAGGGCGTTTCAGCCTGGAGAGGTCTCACAGAATCGGATAATGACCGTAATTGATTGAGAGGAGCGCACCGATGACAACATCCTTTGCCTTGTGCCGAACGAGTGATCGGCAGGTTGAACGGATAGGCGGCCTCTGTCACAAGAAAGTATCGAAAAGAAGAACACAGGTGTATGCGGCAGCGTTGCTCGTTGTGGCCGCAGCCTTTCCGGCACATGCGGAGGGCGATGATCATCGGTCCATTAGTTCTGCTGGAACTGTTCATGTGGCGAGCGTGCCAGGTGACCGGAAACTCACATCGGTCACGAATCGGCATCGGTATCATGCGGCAGTATCGGACCAAGAACTTGAAGAGGCGGTCGCACACTATGCCCGGGAAAACAGGTTGTCTCCGGCGTTATTGATGGCCATCATGAAGGCGGAGTCAGGTTTTAATCCATTGGCAATTTCCAAGGCGGGCGCTGTCGGTCTTATGCAGCTGATTCCCGAAACAGCGATCCGGCATGGGGTAAAGAATATGTACGATACGAGGGATAATATTGCCGGCGGCGCTCGACATATCCGATATCTCCTCAATCGATTTCACGGCAATGTTCCGTTTGCACTCGCTGCGTACAATGCAGGAGAGGGGAAGGTCGACCGCTATCGCCAGATTCCGCCGTACAAGGAAACGAGGGCCTATGTAAAGAAGGTCATCGGGTTCTACCATGGCTATCAGACCGGCATGAGAGCGAATAGAATCGAGTATAGGGCCAGTCTGATGCCTATGCGCTGATGCCGGAACTTGAGGGGAGCAACAAAGATTCTTCGTCTACGGAAGAAGACGTGCGGGGTAGATGGATACATGATCCTCAATGGGCCAGGAACCATCAGTGATGTGTGGAGCTGAATCGCCGGCACAACTCGACAAACTGTACGATCGAGATCGATTCCGCCCTGACGGTTGATGCGAGCCCACATGATGTCAAAATTTCAGCCGTGTTGCTCTGAGCGTAGCCCTCATCCTTCAGCGAATTGATGAGTGTTTTGCGTCGGTGCGCGAAGGCCGCTTTGACCAGGGCGGCGAATTTTGGTTCTTGTTCCCGGTTCAGTGCTCTCTGAGATCTGGTCTTTAGCTGAACCACAGCAGAGCCGACTTCCGGTCTGGGTCGGAAGCACTGTGCAGAGACGCGAAACGCCTTCGTGATCTCCGCCGCATACTGTGCCATGACCGACAGCACTCCGTAGGCGGGACTTCCAGGCTTGGCAACGAGCCGGTCAGCCACTTCATCTTGCAGCATCAGTACCATACGGGGAAATCGATCACGCTGATCGAGCAGCCGGAACAAAAGAGGAGTGGACAAATAGTACGGAAGATTGGCGACAACAATGGTGCCGATTGGAAGGCCGTCGATCGGGTAGGTCATCGCATCGTCCAGGATCAGCGTAAGATTGGGATAGTGCACTTGTTGTTCGCTCAGATAGGCATGGAGCCTCGGATCGACTTCGATCGCCGTCACACGATTGGCCGATCGGCAAAGCGTTTCTGTGAGAATGCCGCGGCCTGGTCCAATTTCCAATACGGAATCGTTCGAGTCTAATGCGGCGGCTGCGACAATCTTGCGGACGATATTCGGATCGATGAGAAAGTTCTGTCCGAGACGTTTGATCGCAGCAGGCGGGTCCGGGCGACTCACGCGCCATGCACCGGCGGAATGGGAGAAGGCCGTGAAAGCCGTTGAATCAAGGCGGCCAGCGGCGTTCGATAGCAGTCGATTAAATCGGTATATTCTTCGATCATATCGTTGGTGAAGCACGGTCCCGGGTGAATCCCGGCAAAGGTCTGTCCTTCTTGGGCTCCCACTGATTCTGTAAGGACTGCGATGGTTGCGGTCCTCCATTTCGCCACGCGTTCGATTCCTGCGACGGTGTTGAGATCAGTCAGTGTCTGCTTGGCGAGCGCATCCAATTCGTGCAGTTGTCGCTGGAGCCGTTGAAGCGCTGTGGCCGGCTGAGCGGTCATGGCCGGACCCTTGTGATGGTGGCGGCCAATGTGATTGCTTCGAGTAAACTGCCGGGATCGGCGAGGCCTTTGCCGACGATATCGAATGCTGTTCCATGATCGACGGATGTGCGAATAATCGGCAGACCGACCGTGAGATTTACGCACGTGCCAAACGCCATGAGCTTCAGAGGAATCAACCCTTGGTCATGATACAGAGCCACTACTCCGTCATATTCTCCATGCACTGCCTTGCCGAACAGCGTATCAGCGGGCAGCGGATTGCTGGCGAGGATGCCTTGTGCCTGGGCCGCCCGCGCCGCCGGTAGAATGACGCGGGATTCTTCGTTGCCGAACAGGCCGTGTTCGCCTGCGTGAGGGTTCAGCGCCGCGATGCCGATCCTGGGCCTTTTGATTCCAAAGAGTTGAGTCAGCGCCAGTTGTGCCAGTCTGATCGCCTTTTCAATTTTTGCCCGAGTGAGAAGTGATGGGAGATCTTTGATCGCAACGTGAGTCGTGACAAACATGATGCGCAGCGGCCCGCCTATGATCATCATGCCGGATTCTTTCGCACGGGTCAGATCAGCCAGCAGCTCCGTATGCCCCGGATAACGGCAGCCGGCCATGTTGATCGCTTCCTTATTGATCGGTGCGGTGACGATCCCGTCGATGCAACCGATTTGAGCCAGTTCGACCCCTTTTTTTATAAAGGCGACCGACGCAGCCCCGGTTGCCGCCGCCGCTACTCCTTGTGTAAATCGTTTCAGCGGTTGCTCAAGCGGATCGAGCACCGCGACCGTTCCTTCTCGCCAGGGCTGTCGTTCATGACTATCTACGCGCAGGGCTTTGAGTTTTAGGTTCAGGGCCTTAATTGTCTGCTCCATCACAGGAAATGACCCGATGACGATTGGATGGCAGACATTTCGCAGCCTTCGTCCGGCAACCGCCTTGGCGATCACTTCCGGGCCGATCCCGGCTGGATCTCCCATCGTGATTCCGAGAAGGGGAAGTCGCGCTGATGTCCTCTTGGCCGATGTCGATTTCATTGGGTGGAGACTCACTGTCCCAAAGCCAAATATAGCGTATAGCCTATATACAGCAGCGCTCCGCTGCTCAGCAACCATGCCCGCCAATAGCCGCCGATGAAGAGCTGTAGCAGGTAGAACACCACTGCTTGCACGGCCAATACCATCGTCACCGATGCAGAGGAGGCGATGGCCCACTCGGTTCCCAGCAAACCTACCGAGACCGGAATGGTCCCCTGAAAAACCATTGCGCCTGTCACATTGGCGACGGCGAGGCGGTCTTTTTTGCGATAGAGCCAGAGAAAACTATTGGACATCTCCGGCAGTTCGGTTGCCAGTGGTGCGATGAGTAATGCAAGGATCAATGGCGAAACCGCAAACATCCCGGCCATTGATTCTGCTGCGCTGACAAACAGATGTGCGCCTAAGATCAGTCCGGCCAGACCAGCGAAAGCTTGTAGTCCGATCATGATTCGTGACGGTGTAGCCGCGGATTTGGCGAAGATCAGCGGTTCGAGTTGGCCGCCTGCCCCTCCTTCCTCTTCAGGCGCGCTGAGTTT
>FSSH01004673.1_pt1 | contig 39176 bp, 33 predicted proteins | sample 1166101 | NCBI WGS metagenome assembly FSSH01 (sample SAMEA32972668, study PRJEB13176) | freshwater metagenome | biome: Drinking water system; feature: Biomass in drinking water that filtered by 0.45 um membrane; material: drinking water | place: USA | collected 2012-12-20 | depth 0 m
CGGGGGCCCAATTGGTGGCCATGGGGCGTCTTTCAATCTGCAAAGCCTGCCCAATCGGCGATTCGGGCGCGTGATGCAACGCCGCAAACGCCTGCCCGCTCAATAGCCCAGATCGAGATCGACCACATTGGTCATCGGCGCCCCGGCCAGAAAGGCATCGAGATTGCGCAGGAACAGATCGGCCGCGCGCGTGAACATCCGCGTCTGGCTGCGGCCCGACAGGTGCATGGTGTGGATGCTGTTTGGCGCCGACCACAAGGGGTGGTCGGCCGGCAGCGGTTCGGGCGTCACCACGTCCAGAAACGCGCCGCCGATGCGGCGGGCGTGGAGGGCGGCGATCAGCGCTGCCTGATCGACCATGTCGCCGCGCGCGATGTTGATGAGCCAGGCCGTCCGCCGCATCGCCGCCAGCTCGTCGGCTCCGATCATCGCCTTGGTCTCGCCGGTCGAAGGGGCGGCCAGGATCACCCAGTCGAACTCGCCCAGCCGCGCGCGCCAGCCATCGGGCGTCAGCGTGCCACCCCGGCCCGATCGGGTCACCCCCGTCACCGCCACGCCGAAGGCGCGCAGCCGATCGGCGATCAGCGATCCGATCGCGCCCATGCCGATCACCAGTGCGCTGGTTTCGAACAATTCGGTCTGGCCGGGGGCGGCGATCGTCCATTCGCGGCGATCGGCAATGCGCACCACTTCGTCGAATCGCTTGGCGGCGACCAGCACGCCCATCACCGCATATTCGGCAACCGAGAGCGCATTGATGCCGACGCCGTTGGTGAGGATCGCGCCGCGCGCCTTCAGCAGATCGAGCGGGAAGGCATCGAGCCCGGCATAGATGGTGCTGACCCATTTGAGCCGCGTGCCGGCCGCCACCGCTTCGCCGGTCCACCCCGGGCGCTGCATGTCGACCCAGGCGATGTCGGCATCGGCCACCTCGCGCAAAGCGGCTTCGTGATCGGCAAACCAGGCGGTGTTCAGCCCCGCCGGCAGCCGCGGCTCGATGAGCGGGCGGGCGAGCGCGGGCAGCACCAGCTTCATGCAGCCGCCGCCAGCGCATCGGCATAGGCGCGCATGTCCCAGCCGGGCCAGCGCTGCTGGGTGCGCGCAAGCGTGGTCGGCGTCCAGAACGGATCGCCGGGCAGCGGGATGCCGATGCACGCAAGCTGATCGGGCGTGGCGTTGTCGATCAGCGTTTTCCACGGCCGCAGGAAGTGGAACGGCCACGCGACCCGGCCGATCATGTCGTTGCCCGCCGCCTTGAAGCTCGCGGTGATCGTGTAGCGCAAGCCTTCGGGCCGGGTGAGGTTGGTGCCGCGATGATAGGTGTCGATCCCATAGGCGAAGATCGACCCCGCCGGCGCCGCGCCCGATCGCTCGAGCGGCTTGAGCGCGAGCTGGACGCCTTCGGGCAGCGCGGTCCGCCCGGCGCCGACAACCGCATCGGCATCGGGATTGGGGACGTAGTGAATCGCCCCCAGATCGTCGGTCACGTCGGTCACATAGATCATGCAGTTGATCGTGCGTTCGCGCGGATCGTCGCCCGGCACGGTCAGCGTGTGGTTGGCGAAATCGCAGTGAAAGGGCTGATCATAATCGGCCTCGCCGGTATATTTGGCCCAGGCGTCGCACTGGTAGAGGTGGACGCGCTCCACGCCCAAAGCGGCCTTCGCAAAGGCGATCAGCCGGGGGTGGAGGCCGATCAGGTTGATCGCGGGGGAGGCGGCGAAGGGCAATTGCTCCTGGTTCAGGAACTGCGCGGTATCGAACGCGCCGATCGCGCCGGGCTTTTTGCGATCGACGGCCTCGCCGCGCTGGCCGCGCCCGGCGAACAGCGTGTCGCAATCGGCGCGGACGGGGGCGATTTCGTCGGCCGTGAAGAAACGATCGAGCACCACGGCGCCGTCGCGGTGCCAGGTGGCGAGATCGCTATCCGTGCTGCGCTCAACCGCCATGCTTCCCATGCTTCCTCTCCTACCTTTGGCGCGATGCTAGCGGCTTTGGCGGCACCGGCCTAGACCTGCACCCGCCAGTCCCAGCCGAGCGGATCGCCGTCCATGACGTCGACCCCGGCAGCGGCAAGTTCATCGCGGATCGCATCGGATCGGGCGAAGTCCTTGGCGGCGCGCGCGTCCTTGCGCTCGGCGAGGCGGGCTGCGATGGTCGCTTCGTCGATTTCGGCGGCGGCGGGGCGGACGCGCAGATCGGCGCGGGTGAGCGTCGCCAGGTTAAGGCCCAGCGCCGCATCGGCTCGCGCGATGGCGGCAAGCCGCACCGCCGGCGACAGCGCCTTGTCCGCCACCAGCTCGTCGAGCACCGGCAGCGCGCGCGGCGTGTTGAGATCGTCGCACAGCGCCGCTGCGATCCGGTCGAGATAGCGGGCGGCATCGCCCTTCAAACGGCCATCGTCGCGCGTGCGCAGCCCCTCCACCGCCATCACCAGCCGCTTGAGCCGCACGCTTGCGGCGGCGAGATTGTCCCAGCTGAACTCCAATTCGCTGCGATAATGCGCCTGCAGGCACATCAGCCGATAGGCGAGCGGGTGGAAGCCGGCGTCGACAAGCGTCTGCAATCGCAAGAATTCGCCCGCCGACTTGCTCATCTTGCCGCCGCGATCGATGAGGAAATTATTGTGCATCCACATCTTCGCGCCGGTGAAGCCGGGCTCGGCATCGGCGCAGCCGCAATAGGCCTGGTTCTGCGCGATCTCATTGGGGTGGTGGATCTCGCGGTGATCGATCCCGCCGGTATGGATGTCGAACGGATGGCCCAGATGCTGGAGGCTCATCACCGAACATTCGAGGTGCCAGCCCGGCGCGCCGCGGCCCCAGGGCGAGTCCCATTCCATCTGCCGCGCCTCGCCCGGCGGCGATTTGCGCCAGATCGCGAAGTCGTGCGGATGGCGCTTGCCCGAGACAGGATCGATCCGCCCTTCGCCCGGATCGTCGCTGCCGGTGCGCGCGAGCCGGCCATAATCGGGCACGGTCGTCGCGTCGAAATACAGGCCGCTGTCGATCTCGTAGCAATGGCGCGGGGCGATGGCTTCAGCAAACGCGATCATCTGCGAGATGTGATCGGTGGCGACCGTCCATTCGGCGGGCGGGGTGATGTTCAGCCGCGCGACATCGGCCTTGAAGGCGTCGGTATAATGCGCCGCGATTTCCCAGATCGATTTCGCCTGGGCGGCGGCGGCCTTCTCCATCTTGTCGTCGCCGGCATCGGCGTCGCTCGTCAGATGGCCGACATCGGTGATGTTGATGATGTGCCGGGTCGGCCAGCCCTTCCACCTTATCACCCGGCCGAGCGTGTCGGCGAACAGGAAGGCGCGCATATTGCCGATATGCTGATAATTATAGACGGTGGGCCCGCAGGTGTAGATGCGCACCTGCGCGGGATCGATCGGCACGAACGGCTCGGTCGCGCGGGTCAGGCTGTTATAGAGCATCAGCGTCTGGGTCATGGGGCTAGTCGCATAGCGGTGCTGCGCTTTGGCCGCAAACCGGCGTGCGCGGCCTTGCATTTGCCGGCCACCGCCGGTAAGGGGCGGCGCTTGCGGCGCGAACCGGGTTTGCGGCGGCGCTTATCTATTGACTGGAGACTGTCGGTTTTATGCAAATCATCGTGCGCGATAACAACGTCGATCAGGCGCTGCGGGCCCTGAAGAAGAAGCTGCAGCGGGAAGGCGTCTATCGTGAGATGAAGCTGCGCCGGCACTATGAAAAGCCGTCGGAAAAGCGCGCGCGTGAGCGGGCGGCAGCGGTGCGCCGGGCGCGCAAGCTGGAGCGCAAACGCGCCGAGCGCGACGGCGTTCGCTGATCGCCCTTTCGCGGCGCCGCGCGCGCCGCTAGGACGGCTGCACGCCCGAGCCTGAACGCCAGTTTTTTGCGAAAGTCCGCGACCATGTCGACCACTGCCGTGCCGATTCCGCCCACGCCGCGCGGCATCCTGTATCTGCTGTGGGCGGGCATCATCGCGGCGATTGCCGGCGGCATTGCGCTGGCGAGCTTCCAGGAAGGCGATCCCTCGACCAGGCTGCTCTCGGCCAACCGGCGCGACGCGGGTGTGGTGGAGACCGCATCGGGCCTGCAATATAAGGTGCTGCGCCCCGGCACCGGCGACGCGACACCGACCGATGCCGACATCGTGCTGGTGATGTATGAAGGCAAGCTGCCCGACGGCTCCACCTTCGACAAATCGCAGGAGCCCGCCACTTTTTCGCCGCGCCAGGTCGTCCCCGGCTTTGGCGAGGCGGTGAAGCTGATGAAGAAGGGCGCGAAATACCGCTTCTGGATCAAGCCCGCGCTCGGCTATGGCGCGCCGCGCCCGGCCGGTGCCCCGCCGCTGGAAGGCAAGGCGCTCGAGCTTTCGAAAAACGTGCTGATCTTCGACGTCGACTTGATCGATTTCCTGCCCGAGACGGTGCTGCGCGAGCGGATGCAGCAGATGCAGCAGCTTCAGGGCGGCGCGGGCGCGGGCGCACCCGGAGCGGGTGCACCGCCGCCGCAATGATCGGCTGAAAAAGCGGGTGCGGCGCGTGCCATCGCGCTTGCAGCCGCCGCAATTGCTCCCACATCACATCTGCTGCATCAGCGCTGCCGAAAGGTGCGTTTCGCCATGTTCGCAGATTTCGATCCCGTGTTGCTCGCGCGCATCCAGTTCGCGTTCACGGTCAGCTTTCACTTCATTTTCCCGAGCTTCTCGATCGGCCTGGCCAGCTATCTGGCGGTGCTGGAGGCGCTGTGGCTGCGCACCGGCCGCGCCGTCTATCTTGATCTGTTCAGCTTCTGGGTGAAGATTTTCGCGGTCGCCTTTGCGATGGGCGTCGTCTCGGGCATCGTCATGTCCTATCAGTTCGGCACCAACTGGGCGGTGTTTTCGGACAAGACCGGGCCGGTGCTGGGGCCGCTGATGGCCTATGAAGTGCTCACCGCCTTCTTCCTCGAAGCCGGCTTTCTGGGCGTGATGCTGTTCGGGCGCGAGAAAGTGGGCAAGGGCCTGCATTTCGCCGCGACCTGCATGGTGGCGCTGGGCACCTTCATTTCGGCCTTCTGGATCCTGTCGGCGAACAGCTGGATGCAGACGCCCGCCGGCTATGCGGTGAACGCCGCCGGCCAGTTCGTGATGAAGACGTCATGGCTCGACGTGATCTTCAACCCCAGCTTCCCCTATCGCCTGGTCCACACCGTCACCGGTGCCTATCTGACGACGGCGCTGGCCGTCGGCGGGGTGGGGGCCTGGCATTTGCTGAAGGGCACGCGCGGCGGCGAGGATGACCGGAGCCCTGAAAGCGACGGCGAAGGCGGCACCCCGCGCGAAGCCGCACGCATCATGTTCTCGATGGCGATGTGGATGGCGGCGATCGTCGCACCGATCCAGATCTTCGCGGGCGACGCGCACGGCCTCAACACGCTCGAGCACCAGCCCGCCAAGGTGATGGCGATGGAGGGGCATTTCCAAAGCCATCCGGACGGCGCGCCGCTGATCCTGTTCGGCCTGCCCGATCAGGCGCGCCAGCGGGTCGATTATGCGGTGTCGGTGCCGGGGCTCTCGTCGCTGATCCTGAAGCATGATTCGCGAGCCCCCCTCGCCGGGCTCGATACGGTCGCGCGCGATCGCCAGCCGCCGGTCGCCATCGTCTTCTGGTCGTTCCGGGTGATGGTGGGGCTGGGCATGGCGATGCTGGGGCTGGGGCTGTGGAGCCTGTTCGCGCGGATGCGCGGGCGGCTCTATGACTGGCGCTGGCTGCACCGCGCGGCGCTGCTGATGTCGCCCGCCGGGTTCGTTGCGGTCATCGCGGGGTGGGTCACCACCGAAGTCGGCCGCCAGCCCTACACCGTCTATGGCCTGCTGCGGACCGCCCAGAGCGCGTCGCCGCTGGCAGCGCCTGCGGTGGGCGCGTCGCTGGTCGCGTTCGTGATCGTCTATTTCGCCGTGTTCGGCGTCGGCACCTGGTATATATTGCGGCTGATGGCCAAGGGTGTCGAGGCGCATGAGCCCGAGATGGAGGACGCGCCGATCCGCACCGCCGGCACCACCCCCGCCAGCCAGACCCACGGCCATCCGCACGGCCAGACCCAGACGCTGCCGGCATGAGCGTAAACGCCGATCTCGCGACGATCTGGGCGGGCCTCATCGCCTTTGCGGTGTTTGCCTATGTCGTGCTCGATGGCTTTGATCTGGGCATCGGCATCCTCTTTCCCGAATTTGCGGTGGGGGAGGAGCGCGACCAGGCGATGAACGCCATCGCGCCGGTGTGGGACGGCAACGAGACCTGGCTGGTGCTGGGCGGTGGCGGGCTGTTCGCCGCCTTTCCGCTCGCTTATGCGATCATCCTGCCGGCGCTCTATCCGCCGATCGTGGCGATGCTGCTCGGGCTCGTCTTTCGCGGCGTGGCGTTCGAATTCCGCTGGCGCGATCCGTCGCATCGCGGCTTCTGGGACTTTGCCTTCACCGCCGGATCGATCGTCGCGGCGCTGGCGCAAGGGATTACGCTTGGCGCGCTGCTCCAGGGGATCGCCGTATCGGGGCGCGGCTATGGCGGTGGCTGGCTCGACTGGCTGACGCCGTTCTCGCTGCTCACCGGCGGCAGCGTGGTCGCGGGCTATGCGCTGCTCGGCGCGTGCTGGCTGATCGCCAAGACCGAGGGGCGCACGCACGACCATGCGATCGTGCTCGCGCGGCGCTTCGGCATCGTCACGCTTGCCGCCATCATCGCGGTGAGCGCGCTGACGCCGCTGCTGGCGCACCAATATGCGGTGCGCTGGCTGAGCTTTCCCGGCGTGCTGATCACCGCGCAGGTGCCGCTGCTCGTCGGCATCGTCGCGGTGCTGTTCTGGCGGGCGCTGGCGCGGCGCGCGCAATATCTGCCGATCCTGCTCGCGCTCGCGATCTTCGGACTGTGCTTCATCGGGCTGGGGGTGAGCATGTACCCCTATGTCATCCCCCGCAGCGTGACGATCTGGGATGCCGCCGCTCCGGCCGAAAGCCAGATCTTCATGCTGGTGGGCGCGGGCATCATGCTGCCGCTGATCCTGGGCTATACCGGCTGGGCCTATTGGGTGTTCCGCGGCAAGGTGGGCAAGGGCTATCATTGATGGGCGACGCGAACACCGCCCCGCTGTGGCAACGGCTGGCGTGGATGGCGGGCATCTGGGCCGCGAGCGTGGCGGCGCTGGGCGTGGTGGCGATGGCGCTGCGCTGGTGGCTGCGGGGGTAGCGGCGCTATTCGGCCGCGATGCTGCTGGCGATCCTGGGCTCGGCGATTGCAATCAGATCGACCATTGCCGAATTGGGGCGATATTCCGGAACGATTTCGCGAAGCAGCTTCTGCACCGAAACGGCATCGCCATTGCCGATCGCGAACGTCAGCTGGTCGAGCATCTCGTGGAGCCTGGGCCAGGGGATGAAGCTTTCCTGCGCGCGCAGGATGCGCGTGTGCGAAGTCGGCACCGGATTGTCGCCGATCAGCAGCTCCTCGTAGAGCTTCTCGCCGGGGCGCAGGCCGATGGTCCGGATTTCGATATCGCCATCGGGATGGGCAGCGTCGCGCACGGTAAGCCCAGAAAGCTCGACGATGTTGCGCGCCAGATCGACGATCTTCACCGGCTCGCCCATGTCGAGCACGAACACGTCGCCCCCGCAGGCCATCGCCCCGGCATGCAGCACCAGCTGCGCGGCTTCCGGTATGGTCATGAAATAGCGGGTGATCCGCGGATCGGTGATGGTGATCGGCCCGCCATCTGCGACCTGCCGCCGGAACAGCGGCACCACCGATCCGCTCGATCCGAGCACGTTGCCGAACCGCACCATCGAAAAGCAGGTGTCGCCGCCCTGATCATGGAGCGCCTGAAGCGCGAGTTCGGACAGGCGCTTGCTCGCGCCCATCACATTGGTCGGCCGGACGGCCTTGTCGGTGCTGATCAGCACGAAATTGGCCGCGCCATAGTCGCGGGCCAGCCGCGCCACCGTGAGTGTGCCCAGCGCGTTGTTGCGCACACCTTCGACGATATTGTGCTCGACGAGGGGCACATGCTTGTAGGCGGCTGCGTGAAAAATGACTTCGGGGTGCCAGGTCGCGAAAATCTCTTCCATCCGCCGGTGATCGGTGACCGAGGCGAGAAGCGGAACGACATTGCAGCTCTGATATGCACCGCTGCGCACCAGCTCTTCGTGGATGCTGTAGAGGTTGAACTCGCTGACTTCGACCAGCAGCAGCATGGCGGGGCGCTGGCGCGCGATCTGGCGGCACAGCTCGCTGCCGATCGAGCCGCCCGCGCCGGTGACCATCACCACCCGGTCGGTGATGCTGCGCGCGAGCAATTTGTAATCGGGCGGCACAGCCGCGCGGCCGAGCAGATCTTCGATATCCAGTTCGCGCAGATCGCTCACCGAGATATTGCCGCGGGCCATGTCGATCAGCCCCGGCAGCGTGCGGACGTGCAGGTTGAGATCGCGCATCCGCTGCACGATTTCCCCCCGGCGCGCCCGCGTCGCCGAGGGGATGGCGAGCAGAATGTCGGTCACGCCGCGCCGCGCCACAACTTTTTCCAGATCCTGTGGGCCATGGACGATGATCGTGTCGATCGTCGCGCGACGCAGCTTGGCATCGTCGTCAACAAAGCCGACCACGCGCATCTCGCCCGAAGACCGGATCGCGCTCGCCAGCTGGCGGCCCGCCGAGCCGGCGCCATAGATCAGCACGTGTGGCAATTCCTCCCGCCGCCACAAGGTCGCGTAGCTGCGACCGAGCGTCAGCCGGGTGAAGGTGCGCGCGCATCCCACCATCAGGAACAGCAGCAGCGGCTGGATGATGCCGATCGTGCGCGGCACATAGGCGATGCCGACAAAGGTGTAGATGGTGGCGAACGGGATGGAATAGAGCAGCACCGCGCGCGCGATCGTCATCACCGCCGACCAGCCGGCATAGCGGAAGATCGCCCGGTAAAGCCCGAGGATGATGAAGATCGGCAGCGCCAGCGCGATCGAAACGCCGATCGGCGCGAGGACGTGGCGATCGATCGTCGGCCAGAAGCCGAGCCGGAGATAAAAGGCCAGCAGCACCGATATTGCGCACAACATCGTGTCGAGCCCGACTGCCAGCAGCCGCTTGCTCCACCGCGGCAGATCAAGAAGGCGCCCGAGCATGCGATTCTGATCCATCTATGCCCCCATCCGCGGCCGCTCTCTATCACGCTGGGCCAACGAAGGCGAATCGCGCAAGCTGAGGAAAAAGGCCACCATTATAGTTCCTTGGCTCTGCCTGCTCCAGTGGCGGCAATGCGCGCTAGCCGGCGACCAGTTCCGCCGTCGGCGCAGGCTGCCAGCGCACGGGATCGCCGAGCCAGATCAGCGAGATCGCTTCCTTCAGTGCCTGAGGGTTGCCGACAAGCGCGGCGTTCGAGAAGGCCGTCTCGATTTCGGTGCCGGGGGCGAAATAGTTCCGGACCCGGGGTTCGTGCTCGCGCAGCTCGTCGCGGATCACGTCGCCCAGGCCGCCATTGATCCAGTCCTGCTGGCGGGTGTCGAAGCCGCGCTTGTCGCGGTTCAGGCGGATGCTGTCGGGAACCAGACCCTTCATTGCCCGGCGGAGCGCATATTTGCCAAAGCCGTGCGCGAGCTTGGCCGATACCGGCATCGCGATGCCATATTCGACCACGCGGTGGTCCATGAAGGGCAATCGGCTTTCGATGCTGTTGCCCATCGAATTGCGGTCTTCATACCGCAGCAGGGTGGGCAGGCTGTAGCGGGTGATGTCCTCGATCTGGCGGTCCCGGATCGTCTGGCTCGTGGTCATCACCGGCGCGCTTGTCTCGGTCAGCGCCGGCAGGTTCAGGCTGCTCGCCATGCCGGTGCCACCGCTCTGATAGCGGTTCCGTTCGGCCCAGAAGATGCTCGCCTTCGCCGCCAGTGCCGGGGCGAGCTGCGCGATGCTGGCCGCGAACCCGGGCAGGGCGGTGTAGCGGCGCTGGCGCAATATCTCCTGCAGGCGGAACAGGAAGAATTTGCGATAGCCCATCAGGGCTTCATCGCCGCCCTGTCCGCCCAGCAGCACGGTGACCCCATCGGCCCGGGCGCGCTCGAAAACGGCATATTGCGCCATCTGGCTGGTATGCGGAAACGGCGCCCCTTGCGCACGCAGCGTGGCATGGAACAGCGCGCGCAATGCCGCCGGCCCCTGCGGCCAGACGAAGCGCATCTCGATCCCCGCCGCGCGTGCTGCCTCCGCCGCCAGCGGGCCCTCGCTTGCCTGATCGTCGCCCTGCCCGAACGAGAATGCGATCAGCCCGCTTTGCTGGCGCCCGGTGATGGCCGCGATCGATGCCGAATCGAGCCCGCCGCTGAGCGACATGCCCACCGGCACGTCTGATCGCAGGCGCAGGCGGCAGGCATCGTCCAGAAGCGCCTTCAGCTCATCGGCAACCGCTGGAAGACGCTGCGCCTCGACGGCCCCAATCCGCTGCGCCACGCGCTCGGCAAGATCATAATAGCGGCGTGTCGTCACCTCCGGCGCGCCGTTGCCGAGCCGCGCGATCAGGACGTGCCCGGGCTCCAGCGCCTGGAGCCCGGCAAAGGGCGAGATCGCTGAATCGTCATCATAATATTTATAGGCCAGGCCACGCAGCACATATTCCAGATTGGGGGCAAGGCCCGCCCAGCGGGCGATGACGCCGGGGGTGGAGGCGAAGGCCAGCGATTTGCCGTCGGCGTGATAGTAAAGCGGCTTCACGCCGAAGCGATCACGCGCCAGCACCAGGTGGCCCAGCTTCCTGTCCCAGATGGCGAAGGCGAACATGCCGATGAAGCGATCGAGCGCGTCGATTCCCCAGTGGAGATACGCCTCGAGCAGAACTTCGGAATCGGACGCGGTGCGCAGTTGCCGGCCGGCCGCCAGCAGATCATCGCGAATCTCGCGGTAATTGTAGATCTCGCCGTTGAACACCAGCACCGCGCTCTCGTCGCTGCTGGTGAAGGGCTGGTTCGATTGCGGCTGCGGATCGATGATGCTGAGCCGGTTATGGCCAAGCACGATGCGGTGCGCGCCGCTGTCGCTCGTCGTTACCTTGTGGGCATCGGGCCCGCGCGCATTCTGGTAGCTGACAATGTCCTCCACCAGCCGCGTCGCCCAGTTGCTGCCGGCGGGCGCGATGACCCCGGAAATGCCGCACATGCTATCTCGCTCCCCTGGCTCCGGCCGGTGGCGCGCCGCCGATCGGCAGCAGGCGGACCGACTGGATGGTCCCGACAATTTCCTCGCTGGCGCGCTTGCCCGCCACCGTGAGCGCCAGCCACTGCGCGGGACAGCCCTGCGCGGGGATCGTGATGTCGCTTTGCCGGCTGCCGCCTTGTCCGGCAACCGCCTGCTGGCCGATCGCGCCGCCGCCTGCACAGTCGAGCGTCCAGGCCATGCCGTCGGCGTTGCCCCGCTCGAGCGCGAAGGTGCTCGACAGCCGATACCGGCCCGGTGCCGCGACAAGAAGCGCGCGCGCGAGCACGAGATCGTTGCTGCCTGTCACGTTGATCGCGAGGCCGCGACCGTTGCTCGCGCCCAGCGCGACGGTGGCATCGGCGCTGCTCGCAAGCGTCCAGTCGAACGGGGCAAGCGCGCGCGGGGCACCGAAATCCGGGTTCACGACTGGCCCCGCATCGCCGCGCGCAATCCGGCTCTGGGCCAGCGCTTCGCGATATTGGCCGGCGGTCTGCAACCGGTCGATCAGGGGGCGCCGAACCTCCGGCCCGACTGCATAGCGCTGGCGCGCGGTCAGCTTGAACAGGGCCACGGCGCTGGTCACGGGTTCGGTTTCGCTGGCGATCTTGAACGCGAGCTGGTCGCGCCACAGCCGCCCGGCCGCCAGAAAGCGGGCATAATCGGGCAGGATGGCGGGCTGCGCTGCGGCCTTTACGAGGATCGGGAACAGCGCGGGAAAGGTTTCGGGCTGGGTATCGAGTACCTTGCGATAATGACCAAAGGCCCGCTGCACGTCACCCGCGCCGACTGCGCGCTCGATGAGATAGAATTGGCTGAGCGCATCGCGCCGCGTGATCTGCTCGACATGGCGCATCAGCGTATCGGCGCGGGCCTCATCGCCGCGCGCCGCGGCCACCGTGCCGGCCAGGCGGAAGGCGACGGCGTTGATCGGTTCGGCGCGCGCGATCGATTGCGCCATCCGCTCGACTTCGGCGCGCGTCGGTTCATCGCCGGCGTCGTCGGCGAGCGCCTTGCCTGCCAGTCGCGCGCGGGCGCTGCTGTCCCACGGCCAGAATTTCAGTGCGAGCTCGGCATTGGCGGGTTCGACGACATTTGCTGCAGTGGCGCCCACCGCTGCCCAGAGGAGCGGCACTGCAAGCGCTGCACCGACCAGCCGCAGCGCGCGCTGCTGGCCCTGCTGTCCGGTCGGCACTGCCGGGCTCATGCGGCGGGCGTACGGCCCTTGCCGTAATCATAGCCATAGCCATAGCCGTAATGCGAGCCATAGGCATAGCCGAGCGAGTTCTGCTTGGGATCATATTTGGTCAGCACCGCGCCCAGAATATGGGCATGTGCCTGGCGCAGCCGCTCCAGCGCAGCACCGGCGAACCGCGCTCTTGTCCGGCGCGATTCGATGATGAAGACGACGCCGTTGACGCGATTGGCGATCAGCGGTGCGTCGGCCAGCCCCATCACCGGGGGGCAATCGAACAGGACGTGATCGAAATCGAGCAGTGCTGCGTCGATGAACGCGGTGAGTTCGGGACCCGAGAGCAATTCGGCCGGATTGGGTGGATTGGGGCCGGCCGCGATCACCGAGAGCGCGCCGCATTTCTGGATGATCTCGCCAAGCGAATGATCGCCGGCCAGGATCGAGCTGAAGCCGCGCTTGTTGTTCAGCTCGAGCAGATAGTGGACCGAGGGTGAGCGCATGTCGGCATCGATCAGCAGCACCCTTTTGCCGACGCGCGCAAGCGCGAGCGCGATCGCCAATGCGCTCGTCGTCTTGCCCTCGGCAGGGCGGGTGCTGGTCACGGCCAGCGTGCGCGGCACCCCCGCGTTGGTGGAGAAGGACAGGCTCGTCCTGACGGTCGAATAGGCCTCGCTCACATAGGATTTGGGGTCTTCGAGCTCGTCCAGCCCCAGCTCCGCCGTCATCGGCGACGCGCCGAGCACGGGCACGCCCAGCCGCGGTTCAACCGCATCGGGCGAGGCGAACCCTTCGTCGATCTGCTCGAGGAGCAGCGCCAGCGCGGCGCCCAGCACGAGGCCGGCCAGCAGGGCCAGCGTCAGGTTGACGAAGGGGCGGGGCCGATAGGGCGCCGTCGGCGCCTTGGCACGATCGACGATCGAGACATTGTTGGTGCCGACGCCGCCGGCAATGCCCACTTCCTTGTAGCGCTGGAGCAGCCCTTCGTACAGCGCGCGACTGGTATCCACGTCGCGCTGGATGATGTTGTACTGGATGCTGCGGCGGCGCAGGTCGAGCATCGACCCCTTCAACTGCGCGACACGCGCCTGCAGCTGCTGCTCACGGCCCAGCGCTTCGCGATAGGTCGATCCCATCGCCCCGCGCACGCGGCCTGTTTCGCGGGCGAGCGACCGGTCGATATCTTCGAGCTGCGCGCGCAGCGCGGCCGCCGGCGGATAGCTCGGCTCGAACTGCGCGGTGAGCTTGGCCAGGTCGGACGCGACTTCCGAACGCCGCGCGCGCAGCGCGCCGATCGTGGCACTGGTGGTTTCCTGCTGCACGTCGCCGCCCGACTGCGCCTGCCGATATTGCTGCTCGGCGATGATGCGCTCGCTCGTTGCGCGGGCCAGCTCCTGGTTGATGCTGGTAATCTCCTGCGCCGCCAGCGATTGGGCCGCCGGCTGGCTTTCGCCGTTGCTGCTGCGCGTCTCGCCGCCGATATTGACGATGCCTTCGCGGCCGGCATAGGTGACCAGGTCGCGCTCGGACTGTTCGAGCTTCGCGCGCGTCTGCACCAGGCGCTTTTCGAGGAAATCGCGCGCATAGGATGTCGCGTTGAAGCGGCGCTCGAGGTTCGATTTGACGAACTGGCTCGCCCAGGTGTTCGTCACGCGCTGGGCAAACAGAGGATCGGGCGCCGAAAAGCGGATCTCGACCAGGCGCGAGAGCCGCGCGGGCTTGATCTCGAGATTGGAGATCAGGATTTGCGCCGCCGCTTCGATCTTCCTGGCGGGATCGACCGGTCGCCCTTCGGGCGTCGTCGTCTTGACGCGGTACATCTGGAAGAACGCCGCATCGCTGTCCAGCCGCAGCGTGCGGGCGACATCCTCGGCCAGGCTGCGCGATTTCAGCAGCCCATATTGCGTTTCGTAGAATTCCTGGTCGAACGAACCCTCACGCGGTTCGACACCTTTGATGTCGACAATCTGCGATGCCTCGCGCGAAATCTCGATCACCGTCACCGCCTGATATTGCGGCGTCGTGGTCAGCGTGATGGCGATGCCGATCAGCAGGCATCCCACGATCGCACCCAGCACCGTCCATTTGCGCTGGAGAAGGATGCGCAGATAGTTGATCAGCAGCGGCGCGCGGCCGGTCTCCGGCATGGCGAATGCCGGGGCTTCCAGCGCCAGCGCGTTCGACCGCATGATGATCTGGTTGGAAGGCTCTATCTGGTTCATTTCGTGTCGCCAATCGATTGGATTAATCGCAAGCCCAGGCGGCTGCAGTTAGCGCAACAGCGCAATGATCGGGGCTGTCAGCAGCGGCGAGGCGGCGACGAGATCGCGGAAGAAGCGCCGCGACGCCGATTCACCGACCACAACCACATCCTCGGCGAAAATCTCGGGATCGTCATAGCGCCCCTCGCGGATCGAGCGGATGCTGTAGAGCGCCGCATAGCGCTTCCCCGCGATCGTCCGGAAGATGATGGCATGTTGCGTATCGGCGGTTTCGGTCAGGCCCTTGGCCGACGCGATCGCGCGGATCAGTGTGGTGCGGCCGATCACCGGGTAGAGCCCCGGTTCGCGCACGGCGCCGTCGACGGTGACGACGCTGCTTGCCGAATCCTTGAGGTTCACGGTGACCTGCGGATCGCGCACATAGGTCTTCAGCCGCCGCGCGATTTCGGTCGCGAGTTCGGGCGGGGTCAGCCCGCCGGCCTCGATCGTACCGGCAAGCGGGAACGACACACGGCCACTCGCGTCGGCCTGAATTTCGCGCTTCAGGTCGTCCACGCCGAACACGCTGATGTCGAGCTTGTCGAACGGGCCGATCCGATAGGGACGTTGCGTCGCGCCGCGCGGCGCATCCGGCGGCAGCGGCAGATCGTGCTGCGGCAGCACCTGCACCTCGGGACCACCCTGCAGGCTGAGCGTGGGGGCACAACCGCCAAGCGATGCTGCTGTAACCAGAGCAAACGCTGGCCAAGCCGTTTTGAGCACAAGGACCCCCAAGAAATTCGAGCTATCGATGCGCCGGGCGCTTCAAGTGCGCGGCTATAGTGGCGGCCTGCAACGAGGTAAAGTGTTAAGCCCGTCCGCCGGCCGGGGCCGCAGCCGGGGCGCCGTGCCGATGTCACGTTTTTGCAATGATTTACCGCGCTCCGCGATTCGCCCGGCTCAGCGCGGCCGGTGCCGGCGCGCGCCCATTGCCATCATCCAGCAGCCGCCGACAAACACCGCACCAAGCAGCGGCGTGCGCAGCGGATAATCGGTCAGGCTTGCGGCGAACAGGATCACCGTCACGACGAAGCCCGCCCGCCCGAGATCGCGGCGTGGCGAGGGGCCATGCCGGAACAGCGCCAGCGCAGTCCTGCTCCACCAGAACAGGAAGCCGCCAAGCAGCAGATAGGCAGGGACGCCGCCTTCCACGCCGATCTGCAACAGATCGTTGTGCGCCGCGTTCAGATAGTTGGGCGAGAGCAGCGCATCCCGCTCGGCGATCTGGTATACCGCCGCAAAGCTCCCAAAGCCCGATCCGACCGGAAAATAGCGCGCAATCAGCCCGAGTGTGTCGCCAAATGTCTCCAGCCGCAGTTCGTGGCCGGGCAGGGTAACAAGCCGCCGGATCGACGCAAACTGCGTTCCCAGGCTCAGCGCGGCGCCGAGCAAGGCGACCCCAGCGACGGCGCCCGCAACCAGCATCCGGCGTCCGCCCGCGCGGCGCGGCACGATCACAGCGATGCTGATCACGGCGCTTGCAAGGCCGAGCACCAGTCCGGCGCGCGATCCCGCCGTCAGCAGCATCAGCGCGATCAGCACCGTGGCGAATGCGAGCGCGGCAAAGCGTGCTCCGTTCGTCATTTTGAGCCTCGGGTCGTGAAAGGCGAGCCAGGCCGCCACCGGCAGCCCGCATGCAAGAAGCGCTGCCTGGTGATTGCGGTTGGCGAACAGGCCGACCGCCGAATCCTCGTTGGTCAAGCTGTAGAGTCTGAGCGCGCTGCCCTGACCGGCTGCCGACTGGAGGACGCCCATCAGGCACGTGAACAGGATCAAGGCTCCCAGGCCATAAACCAGCCACGTCGTCCGGTCGCGCTCCAGCAGTCCGCAAATCGCCAGTGTCGCCAGCACCGGCAACAATGCGAGCGCATCGTCGAATGTGTCGGCCGGCGTGATCGAGATCGGCCGCCAGATGGCCGGCAGGCCGATCAGGCGATCGCCCGTCACGATCATCGCGCGGCCGGGCAGCGCCTGCCACAGCGCCGGCGGCAACGGGACCAGCTGCACCACCACCACGGCCACCAGCGCGAGGCCGAAGACCGCAAACGGCCGCAAATCCCGCCGTGCCGTCTCGCCAAGGCTGGCGAGGACAGCCAGCAGCACGATGACGGACATGCCGCGCAAGGCGGGCAGCAGCGACGAATCGGTCCGCGAGGTGCCGCCCGCGCACGCCAGCAGCAGGGCAAATGCGAGCGCGAGCCCCCACATTGCGGCCGTCCGCCAGCTCCGCCGGGGCGATGCGCCTGCGCGCCGGGCACGCGACTTCGCCGCGCTGTCGCGGGCGCGCATCCGGTCCATTTCAGACTGTCGCAATGAGCTTGCCCGGGTTCAACAATGCCGGCGGATCGAGCGCGAGCTTGATCGCCCGCAGCGCGGCGATCCGCGTTGCCGGGCCCAGCCGCGCCAGTTCGTCGCGCTTCATCTGGCCGATGCCATGCTCGGCGGAGATCGATCCGCCTGCTGCAACCACCAGATCGTGCACGGCTGCGCTGATCGCGGGTGCGGCTTCGGCATACCAGGCATCGCGCGCGACGCCTGCGGGGGCGCGCACGTGGAAATGGACATTGCCATCCCCCAGATGTCCAAAGGCCGACGCCCGCGTGCCGGGATAGCGCGCCTCGATCGCGGCGCCGGCATCCAGCATGAAGCGCGGCATCCCGGCGACCGGCACCGAAATGTCGTGCTGCGCCGCCGGCCCGCTCGCGCGTTCGGCCTCGGAGAGCGAATGGCGCAGCCGCCAGAAGGCTTCGGCCTGCGCCTCGCTGGCGGCGATGACGGCGTCTTCGATCAGTTCTTCGGCGAACGCCATCGTCAGCAGCCGCTCGAGCAGCGCGGTGGGCGCCTCCGCATCTTCGCGGCTGGCGGTCGCCTCGACGAGGAGATGCCAGGCATGGTTGCCGCCCAGCGGCGGGCGGGTGCCGGCAATATGCTCGAATACCAGCGCCAGGCTGTCTGCCGGGATGATCTCGAAGCTTTCGATCGTGTCGGTTTCGCGCTCGAACAGCCGCAACAGGCTGAGCGCCGTCTCGGGGCTGTCGATGCCGATCCAGGCCACGCCGCGCGCGGTGATCGCCGGCACCAGTCGCAGCGTTGCTGCGGTCACGATGCCCAACGTCCCTTCGGCGCCGATCAGCAGCTGGTTGAGGTCGTAGCCCCGATTGTCCTTCTTGAGCGCGGCGAGCCCGTCATGCACCGAACCATCGGGCAGCACCGCTTCCACGCCGGCGACGAGCGCGCGCATGGTGCCGAAGCGCAACACCTGTGTGCCCCCGGCATTGGTCGACACCAGCCCGCCGATCGTCGCGCTCCCCCGCGCGCCCAGCGTGAGCGGAAAGCGCCGATCGACCGCGAGCGCGGCGTCGTGGAGGTGCTGGAGAATGACGCCGGCTTCGGCAACGGCTTCATTGTCTTCCGGCGAGAGCCTGCGCAGCGCGTTCATCCGCCGCAGCGACAGGATCAGGCAGCTGCCATCGCCCGGCGGGGTCGCGCCGCCGACCATCGACGTATTGCCGCCCTGGGGCACCAGCGACACGCCGAGTGCGCGCGCATCGGCCACGATCGCGGCGACTTCGGCCGTGGTGGCGGGCGCGAGGATCGCCGGTGATGTCCCGGTGTACCGCCCGCGCCAGTCGGTCAGCCAGGGCGCGATTTCCTGGGGATCGGTGATGGTCGCCTTCGCGCCAGATCGCGCGGCGGTGCGCGCCACCAGTTCATGTTGAGCCGGGGTCATGGGGCGAGCGCCTAACACGAAGACGCAGCCCCCGCCAAGCCGCGTGGCGCCTTGCCCAAAACGCGCCGTAAACGCCGTTTTCACGGTCCTTTACAATCGCTCGGACGCCGCCTATGAGCGCCGCGACTGCAAGTGCCATACCGGGGGAACGATGAAGAATTTCGCTCTTATCGGGGCCGCCGGCTATATTGCGCCACGTCACCTTCGGGCCATCAAAGACAGTGGCAACAATCTGCTCGCGGCTGTGGATCGCACTGATAATGTCGGTATCCTCGACAGCTTCTTTCCGGATGCGATGTTCTTCACGGAATTTGAGAATTTCGAGCGTCAGATCGATATATTCCGCGAAGCCGGCACCAGTCTTGATTATGTAAGCATAGCTTCGCCCAACTATTTACATGATTCGCATATTCGGTTTGCGCTGCGCGCCGGGGCCGATGCCATTTGCGAAAAGCCGCTGGTCTTGAGCGCGCGCCACGGCGAGCAACTGATGGCCATCGAAGCGGCGACCGGTCGCCGCGTTTATACCATCCTGCAGCTTCGTCTGCATCCCGCGCTGATTGCGCTGCGCGAGCGCGTGCATGCACAGATCGCCGCAGACAACTCGAAGCATTTCGAGGTCGACCTTACCTATCTCACCAGCCGCGGGTCATGGTATCTGGCGTCCTGGAAGGGCGACAATGCCAAGTCGGGCGGCATTGCCGCCAATATCGGCATCCATTTCTTCGACATGCTCTGCTGGCTGTTCGGCGCGCCGGAGACGATCGGCGTCAACCTGTTCGCGCGCGACGCGGCGGCGGGCACGATCAGGTTCGGCAACGCTGCCGTGCGCTGGTTTCTGTCGGTGAACGCCAATTACCTGCCCGAAGACGTGCGGCAGGCCGGCCAGCGGACCTATCGCAGCATCACCATCGATGGCGAAGCGGTCGAGTTTTCCGAAGGCTTCACCGAATTGCACACCGAAAGCTATCGACATGCGCTGGGCGGGCAGGGGTTCGGCATCGCCGACGCGCTCACCAGCATCCGCATGGTCGAGGAACTGACGGCGATGACCCCGACCGGCAACACGCCCGGCGCCCACCCGTTCGTCGCGCGGGTCCTTGCATGAACGCCGAGGTGCACCCCACGGCGATCGTCGACGAGGGAGCGACGATCGGTGCGGGGACGCGCATCTGGCACTGGGTGCATGTCTGTGCCGGCGCGACCATCGGCGAGTGTTGCTCGCTCGGCCAGAATGTCTTTGTCGGCAATCGCGTCGTCATCGGCAACAATGTCAAAATCCAGAACAATGTTTCGGTGTATGATGAAGTCGTGCTTGAGGACGATGTGTTCTGCGGCCCAAGCGCGGTGTTCACCAACGTTGTCAATCCGCGCGCGCACGTGTCCCGCAAGCAGGAATATCGGGTGACGCGGGTGTGCCGCGGCGCCTCGCTGGGCGCCAATTGCACGATCGTGTGCGGTGCGACCGTGGGTGAGTTCGCCTTCGTCGCCGCCGGCGCGGTCGTGACGCGCGATGTGCCGGCCTATGCGCTCGTCGCCGGCGTGCCCGCGCGCCAGATCGGCTGGATGAGCGCTTATGGCGAGCGGCTCGATCTGCCGCTTTCGGGCGAAGCCGAAGCGACCTGTCCCGGCGACGGCACCCGCTATCGGCTCGCTGACGATCGCATCGCCGCAATTTCGTGATTTCCCGACCTTCGAACAAGGAAAGAACTCTGCCGTGAACAAGGACAATCTCGTCAGCAAGCTCGCGTCGCGCGAGGCGGTGATCGGTATCGTCGGGCTCGGCTATGTCGGGCTGCCGCTGGTGCTGCGCTTTGCCGAAGTCGGCTACAAGGTGCTCGGGCTCGATATCGACCAGCGCAAGGTTGACGCGCTCGCCGAAGGGCGCAGCTATATCGAGCATATCAGCGCGGACTCAATCGCTGCGGCCCGCGCGGCGGGCTTTACCGCAACCGCTGATTTCACCCGCGCGGCCGAGGCGGACGCGCTGATCCTGTGCGTGCCCACGCCGCTCGACAAGCATCGTGAGCCCGATCTCAGCTATGTCATCAACACGGTCGAGTCGCTGGTTCCGTATCTGCGCGAGGGGCAGGTCGTCAGCCTCGAGAGCACGACCTATCCGGGCACGACCGACGAGGAGCTGCTGCCGCGCGTCGAACGCAACGGGCTGAAGGTCGGCGAGACCGTCTTCCTGGTCTATTCGCCCGAGCGCGAAGATCCGGGCAACGCCAATTTCACGACGCGCACCATCCCCAAAATCTGCGGCGGCGTCACTCCCGAATGCCTCGAGGTCGGCCTGGCGCTCTATGGCCAGGTCATCGACCGCGTCGTCCCGGTCAGCTCGACGCGTGCCGCCGAGCTGACCAAGCTGCTCGAGAATATCCACCGCGCCGTCAACATCGGCCTCGTCAACGAAATGAAGGTGGTGGCCGATCGGCTGAACATCGACATCCACGAGGTGATCCGCGCCGCCGCGACCAAGCCGTTCGGCTTTGTCGCTTATTATCCCGGACCGGGGCTGGGCGGGCACTGCATTCCGATCGATCCCTTCTACCTGACGTGGAAGGCGCGCGAATATGGCGTGCACACGCGCTTCATCGAGCTTGCCGGGGAAGTGAACTCGTCAATGCCCGACTGGGTCATCAACAAGGTCATGCTCGCGCTCAATTCGCGCCGCCGTTCGCTCAACGGCGCCCGAGTGCTGGTGCTGGGCATCGCGTACAAGAAGAATGTCGACGACATGCGCGAATCGCCGTCGGTGTTCATCATGGAGAAGCTGCGCGATCTGGGGGTGGAGGTCGCCTATAGCGACCCGCACATCCCGGTCTTTCCGGTGACGCGCGAGCATCATTTCGACCTGTCTAGCGTCGATCTCGACCCGCAGACGCTGGCGCAATATGATTGTGTGCTGATCGCGTCGGACCATGACCGGTTCGATTATGAGATGATCAAGGCCCACGCGCCGCTGATTGTCGACACGCGGGGCCGCTATCTCGAGCCGCATGTCAATATCGTGAAGGCCTGACCGCGCCGGCATGATCGAGGGGAACGACCGTGGAATTCATCGATCTCCAGGCCCAGCAGGACCGCATCCGGCCGTCGCTGGAGGCGCGCATGGCGGCGGTGCTTGCGCATGGCCGCTATATTCTGGGCCCGGAAGTCGCCGAACTTGAAGGACGGCTCGCAAGCTATGTCGGTGCCCGGCATTGCATCGGCGTGGCCAATGGCACCGACGCGTTGCAGCTGGCGCTGCTCGCGCTCGGCATCGGCCCGGGCGACGAGGTCATCACGCCGTCGTTCAGCTATGTCGCGGCCGCCGAGATGATCGAGCTGGTCGGCGCGATGACGGTGTTCGTCGATGTCGAGCCGGCAAGCTACAATATCGACCCGGAGGCGATCGAGGCTGCGATCACGCCGCGCACCCGCGCGATCGTCGCCGTCGATCTCTACGGCCAGTGCGCCGACTATGACCGGATCGGCGATATCGCCGAGCGCCACGGTATCATCGTCATCGAGGATGCAGCGCAGAGCTTTGGCGCGAGCTACAAGGGCCGCCGCGCGGGCAGCTTCGGGGCGATCGCCACGACGAGCTTCTTCCCGAGCAAACCGCTGGGTTGCTACGGCGATGGCGGCGCCTGCTTCACCAACGATGATGCGATTGCCCTGTCGCTTCGGCAGCTGCGCGCGCACGGGCAGGGCAAGCGATACCACCATCTGCGCGTCGGCACGAACAGCCGCCTCGATACGCTCCAGGCTGCGATCCTGCTGGCCAAGCTCGACATTTTCGATGACGAGCTGGCAGCGCGGCAGCGAGTAGCCGAGCGTTACTCGCAGGCGATCAGCCAGGTGCTGCGCGGGGACGAAGTCGTGCTGCCGCAGCTGGCGCCGCATAACAGCAGCCCCTATGCCCAATATACGATCGCGGTGGACGATCGCGACGGTGTGGCGGCGCGGCTGAACGCAGCGGGCGTGCCGACCGCCATCCACTATCCGATTCCGCTGGCGCGCCAGCCGATGTTCGCAGGGCGGGATTTCGCGCCGTTGCCGGTGAGCGATCGCTCGGCCGCGCGCGTGCTGAGCCTGCCGATGCATCCCTATCTCGACGAGGCGACGCAGGACACGGTCGTGGCCGCCCTGGTTGCAGCCGTGCGCGCGGCCTGAGCGTTCTGGTGGCCAAGGTCCTCACCGTCGTCGGCAACCGGCCGCAGTTCATCAAGCTCGGCGTCACCGCGCGCCGTCTGCGTGAGCTGGGCAGCGCAGCCCCGTTCGAAAGCGTCGTCGTCAATACCGGCCAGCATTACGATACGATGCTGGCCGACGTGTTCTTCTCCGAACTGCAGATCGAGGCACCCCAATATAGCCTTGGCATCGGATCGGGGCCGATTGTCGACCAGGTTGGCAAGATGCTGGCGCCGCTGCGCGAGATCGTCAGCCAGGAAGCGCCCGATGCGGTGCTCGTCTACGGCGATACCAACTCCACGCTGGCGGCGGCGATCGTGGCGGCGCATCACGATATCCCGCTGGTTCATGTCGAAGGCGGCGAGCGGCTGTACCGGCGGGCGGCAATGCCCGAGGAAGTCAACCGGGTGGTTGCCGATCATCTCGCCGATCTGTGCCTGGCCAGTTCGCGCAAGGCCGTGCCCTATTTGCTGCGCGAGGGCTTCGCGCCGGACCGGGTCGCGTTCGTCGGCGATCCGATGTACGATATCTTCAAGCTCACCGGCACGTTGCTGCAGACGCGCACGGCCGCGCAACCCGGCGATTACGGGCTTGAGACCGACGGCTATGCGATCGCGACGCTGCACCGCGCCGAAAACACCGATTCGCGCGAGGCGGGCATCGCGATCATGGACGCGCTCGACGGCGCGCCGATGCCGGTGCTGCTGCCGGCACATCCAAGGCTAACCGCGCGGCTGGATGCATGGGGCTGGCAGCCGCGGGCGGCGCTGAAGCTGATCGCCCCGCTCGGCTATTTCGACTTCCAAAGCTTGCTGCGCCAATCGCGGATGGTCGTCACCGACAGCGGCGGCGTGGGCCGCGAAGCCTTTTTCGCCGGCAAGGGGGCCATTGTTCCGCTCGAATCGAGCGCCTGGATCGAGCCGGTCGCGGCCGGCATGGCGGTGATGGTCGGCAGCGATCCGGATCGGCTCGCGGCGGCGCTCGCGCAGTTCGAACCGCGCGCGCCGATCGAGGGCTTTGTCGAGCAGGAATTCGGTGATGGCGACGCAGGCCTGCGCATCATCGAGGCGGTCGACCGGGAGATTACCGGGCGGCCGCGCCGTGCCGAAGGGCCTTGGCACCCGATTGCGCGCTTTGCGGATCTGCCCCGGGCGGCCGATGCGACGGCGCGGACCCATGCCGCCTTTGCCGCCGGGATCGACCATGCGGTGGCCATGCATGGCGGCGTGACGCTCGATCTGACCGACGCGACCGCCGGGGCGCTGGCGCTCGGCAGCATCGCGGCGGCGAGCGGCCATCGGCTGACGCTGGCGCTGCCGCTCGCGGCGCTGGCCTATAATCCGTTTGCCGACGCGGCGATGGCGGAGCTGAAGGCGCTGGTGGGGCAGGGGCATCGCGTGGCCGCCAGCCTTCCGGAGGCGCTGGCGCCCGCTTTGGGATCGCCGGTCGCGCCGCTCACCGGTTTCGAGCCCGGCGACGACCTGATCGGGCGCGGCGTGGTGCAGCCGTGGCTGTGGGGAGAGACGCCGCTGGCGCCGATCGAGCGGCGGTTGCGCCTCATCGACGCAGCGCGCGAGCACGCGCTCGACACGCTGCGCGCCGAGCTTGCGGCGGATTGAGCCGGTGGCCGGGGACGCCGTCCAATTCTACCGCCTGAGTGGCGGCGCGTACCCCGACGGCGCGCTTGCCGGGCTGCGGGTGCGCCAGCCGCGCCACCACGCGCGATTCTGGCACCCGTCGCTCGCCGCACCGTTTCCACCCGGGCGCTTTGATCCGAAATTGGCGAGCTACACGGCGATGCTGGCGCTCGGCCTGTTCGACGCCCCGGGCTATGGCGCGGTGCTGATCGAGCGCGAGGACGGCACGATCGATCACCGCGCGATGCTGATGCCGCGCTTCGCCCGCTTCCCGTTCATGGCGCCGGACGATTTGCAGATCGGTGCCACCTTTACCACGCCCGAGGCGCGGGGGCAGGGGCTGGCCTTGCGCGCGATCCTTGAAGTCGTGGACACCTTTGCGCGACCGGGGCGGTCCTTCTGGTATCTTACCGACGACACGAACCTCGCCTCCGTCGCGGTGATCCGCAAGGCCGGTTTCGAGCTTGCGGGCATCGGCGGCAAGCGTGCGCGCTACGGATTGCGGTTTTTGGGCTTCTATGACATGGCCCCGCCCGACCGCGGCACGGGTTCCTGATTTTCAATCCGCCAGTCCTTTTCAAACCCTCGATCAACGGACCGAAAGATGATGAGCGATCCGCGCAAGGTGCCCTTCTTCAACTATCCCGCGCTCTTCGCCGAGCATGAGCAGGAATATGTCAGCACGTTCCACGACGTGCTGAAGCGGGGCGCCTACATCATGCAGGCCGATCTTGCCGAATTCGAGAAGGAATTGGCCGCGTATCTGGGCTGCAAGCACGCCATCGGCGTGGCCGACGGAACGGCGGCGCTGGTCTTTTCGCTGCGCGCCAGCGGGATCGAGCCGGGCGATGAGGTGATCGTGTCGTCGCACACATTCGTCGCGACTGCGGCGGCGGTGCACCATGTCGGTGCGGTTCCGGTGATTGCGGACTGCCAGGCCGACAGCATGATCGACGCCGAGAGCGTGCGGCGACTGATCACGCCCAAAACGCGCGCGATCATGCCGACCCAGCTCAACGGGCGCACCAGCGACATGGACGCGCTCTCAGCGATTGCGGAAGAGCATGATCTGCGGATCGTCGAGGACAGCTGCCAGGCGATGGGAGCGCGCTATCGCGATCGCCCCGCCGGCCTGTTCGGCATCGCCGGCTCGTACAGCTTCTACCCCGCCAAGACGCTGGGTTGCTTCGGCGATGGCGGCGCGGTGGTGACCGACAGCGACGAAGCCGCCGACTATATCCGCACGCTGCGCGATCACGGTCGCAGCGCCGATGGCAAGGTGCGGATGTTCGGGCATAATGGCCGGCTGGATAACATCCAGGCGGCGATCCTGCGGCTCAAGCTGGCGCGCTACGACGAATCGATCGGGCGGCGCCGTGCGATTGCCGCCCATTACCAGGCGCGGCTTGGCGACATTGCCGAGCTGCTGCTGCCCCCCGCGCCCGATGCCGACAACATCCGCTTCGACATCTTCCAGAATTACGAAATCCAGGCGGAACGCCGTGACGCGCTGCGCGATCATCTGGGCGCGAACGGGATCGGCACGATCATCCAGTGGGGCGGGTGGATGCTGCACCAGTTCGACGATCTCGGCCTGACATCCGATGCGCCCTATGCCGAGCAGATGTCGAAGCGTTTCATGATGTTGCCGATGCACCACATGCTTTCCGACGACGATGTCGATCATGTGTGCGATCAGGTGATCGCTTTCCACCGCAACTAGGCTATCGGGCTCGCGCGCGCGGGCCGAGGGGGACTGACATGACGACAGAAGGTATCAGCGTTTCGGGCGGATTTCGTACCAGCGCCGAACGCGAGGAGGGTGCCCGCAACCGCGCCCTATTCGAAGCCAATCCGTCGACGTGGGAAGTGAAGCTCGAAAACTTCCCCAAATATGTGCGCCGCCAGAACATGACGCGCTTTCTGTCGCTTTACGAAATCTTCAAGCGCCAGCTGACGGTGAAGGGCTCGATCATCGAATGCGGCGTCAATCATGGCTTCGGCCTGATGAGCTGGGCGAAGTTTTCCGCGATCCTCGAACCCGTGAACCTCACCCGCCGCATCTATGGCTTCGATACGTTCGAAGGCTTTCCCGGCATCAGCGAGCAGGATCGATCGGCGGCGTCGCAGCATGTGAAAGTGGGCGATCTTGCCGCCGACGTGCATGACGAGCTGACCCAGCTGATCGACGTGTATGACAGCACGCGCTTCATCGGCCATGTGAAGAAGGTCAATCTGGTGCGCGGCGACGCGCTGCAGACCATTCCGCAGTTCGTGGCCGAAAATCCCCACCTTGTCGTGTCGCTGCTGTTCATGGACTTCGATCTCTACGAGCCCACCAAGGTGGCGCTTGAACATTTCCTGCCACGTATGCCCAAGGGGGCGGTGCTCGCATTTGACGAGCTCGACAATCCGCTGTGGCCGGGGGAAACGCTCGCCATGCTGGAGGCGCACGCCCGCCGCCCGCTGCGGATCGAGCGGGTCGAATTCGATCCCTATATCGGCTTTGCCGTCCTTGATTGAGGAGCGCGCCGGGCGATGACCCTGCAAGACAATCAGATCGATACCCGGCAAATGGCGCTCGCCATCCGGCGCCATGCCGTCAACATGACGCATCTGGGCAAGAGTTCGCATGTCGGCTCGGTGCTGTCGCTCGCCGATATTCTCGCCGTGCTCTACGGGCGCGTGATGGCACTCGATCCGCGCGATCCCCGGTGGGAAGGGCGCGATCGCTTCATCCTGTCAAAGGGCCATGCCGGCGCCGGCGTGTATGCAGCGCTTGCCGAACGCGGCTTCATGCCCGTGGAACAGCTCAAGACGCATTACCAGAACGGCTCCAAGCTCTCGGGCCATGTCAGCCACAAGGGCGTGCCGGGCGTCGAATTTTCCACCGGATCGCTGGGCCATGGTCTGAGCGTCGGCACCGGCATGGCGCTTGCCGCCAAGCGCGGGGGGCGGCGCTTCCGCGTGTTCGTGGTGCTGTCCGATGGCGAATGTGACGAGGGATCGAACTGGGAAGCGATCATGTTCGCCGCCCACCACAAGCTCGACAACCTTGTCGTTGCGGTGGATTACAACAAGATCCAGTCGCTGGCCTCGGTCGCCGACACGCTTGCGCTCGAACCCTTTGCCGACAAGTGGCGCGCCTTTGGATGGCACGTGATCGAAGCCGATGGCCATGACCATGCCGCGCTGCTCGAGGCGCTCGACGTCAGGCCGGGCGCGCGCGGCACGCCGACCGTCGTCATCTGCCACACGACCAAGGGCAAGGGCATTTCGTTCATGGAGGGGCAGGTGCTGTGGCATTATCGCACGCCGCAGGGCGACGAATATGCCGCCGCCTGTGCCGAGCTGGACGCGCTGGCGGAGGACAAGAGCCATGCGTGACGCCTTCATCGCCGAGCTGAGCCAGCTCGCCGAGACCGATCCTTCGGTGATGCTCATCACCGGCGATCTGGGATTTGGTGTGCTGACCGATTTCGCCAAGCGCTTTCCCGATCAGTTCATCAACGCCGGCGTCGCGGAGCAGAACATGACCGGGCTGGCGTGCGGCCTTGCGCTGGAGGGGCACAAGGTCTTCACCTATTCGATCGGCAATTTCACGACGCTGCGCTGCCTGGAGCAGCTGCGTAACGATGTCTGCTATCACGATGCCGATGTCACTGCGGTCGCCGTGGGCGGCGGCTTTTCCTACGGCCAGCTCGGCATGTCGCATTTTGCAACCGAAGATCTGGCGATCCTGCGCGCGCTGCCGAACATGATGGTGGTGGCGCCCTCCGATCCCTGGGAGACGCGCATCCTCGCCCGCCAGATGGCGGCGCGCAAGGGGCCGAAATATCTCCGCCTGGACAAGGGCAAGGGCGGTCTGCCCGAAACGCCCGACGACGTGACGCTGGGGCAGGTCCGGCAGGTGCGCGACGGCGACGACGCGACCATCGTGACGATCGGCGCGATTCTTTCGGAAGCCCTGAAAGCCGCCGAGACGCTCTCGTCCGCCGGCATCGAGGCGCGCATCCTCTCGGTCCACACGCTCAAGCCGCTGGATGGTGCGCCCATCGCGCGCGCCGCGACCGAGACCGGCGCGCTGGTGACGGTGGAGGAGCATTCGGTGGTCGGCGGGCTTGGCGGCGCCGTTGCCGAAATCTGCCTGAAGGCCGGGGCGATGCCGCGCGGCTACCGCGCCATCGGCCTTGCCGACTGCTATCCGACGATCGTTGGCGATCAGGATTATCTGCGCGCCGCCTATGCAATGGACGCCGACGCCATCGTAAAGGCGGTGACGAGCGCGATGGGCATCGAGCCATGATGACAGCACCGCGCCGCTACGCCCTGAAGCGGCTGTTCGACATCGTCGTTGCGCTGTGCGTGCTGATCGCGGCATCGCCCCTGCTGCTCGGATCGATGCTCGCGGTCTGGCTGCAGGACTGGCATTCGCCCTTCTACATGGCCCCGCGCGTCGCGCGCGGCGGCGGCATGTTCACGATGATCAAAGTGCGTTCGATGATCGTCAACGCGGCGAAATCGGGCGTCAACTCGACCGGCGCGAACGACCGGCGGATCACCGGCGTGGGCCGCTTCATTCGCCGCTACAAGATCGACGAACTGTCGCAGTTTCTGAACGTGCTGTTCGGCAGCATGTCGGTGGTGGGGCCGCGGCCGCAAGTGCGCGATTGGGGCGTTGACCTCTATACCGACGAGGAAATGGCGCTGCTGAGCGTGCCGCCGGGCATCACCGATCTCGCGTCGATCGTCTTTTCGGACGAGGGCGACATCCTCGCCGGCGCGCCCCATGCCGATCTGCGCTACAACGAGGTTATCCGCCCGTGGAAGAGCCGGCTGGGGCTGTTCTACATCCGGCACATGTCGCTCGCGCTCGACATCCAAATCTGCTGGCTGACCGCCGTCGCCATTGTTGACAAGGCGAAGGCGCTTGCCGGTGTTGTTGCGATCTTGGAACGCCACGGCGCCGATGCCGAGCTGATCGCCACCTGCCGCCGCGATGCGCCGTTGCGCGCGGCACCGCCACCGGGGGCAATGGAAGTCGAAACGGGGGCACCGCGCGCGCGGGGTGCCGGTCATCAGGCCCAACCGGCGGGTGCGCGCTGATGGCCGTGGCGCGCAACGCCTTTCGGGTCGTTCACGTGACCAGCGTGCACAAACCTTTCGATGTCAGGATCTTTCACAAGCAATGCGTTACGTTGGCCCGCGCGGGCTATGACATCACACTCGTCCAATCGGGCGACAAGATCGAGACGGTGAGCGGCGTGAAGATCGTGCCGTTCGGTCCGGCGCTGCGTCGAATCTTGCGGATGACCACGGGCGTGTGGCGTGCCTATCGCGTCGTTGCATCGCTCAAGCCGGCGATCGTCCATTTTCACGACATCGAATTCATCTGGGCCGGCCTGTTGCTGAAGTTGGCAGGACACAGGGTCATCTATGACGTGCACGAAGACGTCGCCAAGGATCTTCAGGACAAGGCCTATCTGCCGCGTTGGGCAATCTGGCCGATCGGTCTATGCGTGTGGGCATTCGAGCGGATGGCACTTGCTTTCTTCGATCGCCTCGTGCCGGCGACGGAGGCCATCCATCGCCGTTTCCCTGCCGACCGCGCAACGCTGGTGCGCAATACGCCGATCATTGGCGAGCTTTCAACCGTCGATGCGCCGCCCTTCGCCTCGCGACCAATGAATGCCGTATATTTAGGCGGGTTAGCCGAGTTTAATGGTCCGCGCGCAATGGTTGCGGCCTTCGAGGAGCCCGGCTTGATCGGCGATGCGCAGCTGCTGCTGGGCGGGCGCTTCGTTGACGAGCAACTCGAGGCCGAGATGCGTGCCCGGCCCGGCTGGGCACGCGTTCGGTTTCATGGCTGGATTGATCGCAGTGCGATCTCGGCGATGCTCATCCAGGCGCGGGTCGGCCTCGTATTGTATCAGCCGTCGCCCAATGTGGTCGAATCTGAACCCAATAAATTCTTTGAAATGATGTCGGCCGGATTGCCGCTTGTCGCGTCGAACTTTCCGGTCTGGCGCCAGCTTATCGAGCGATTTCAATGTGGCATTGCTGTCGACCCTAACGATCCCAAGCAGATCGCCGAGGCGATCGCCTATTTGTTGACCCGCCCGGAAGAAGCGGAGGCGATGGGCAAGCGCGGCCAGGACGCGGTGATGTCAGAATATAACTGGACGATCGACGGGGAGCGGCTCGTCAAACTCTACGACAGCTTGCTCAGCAAGGCGCCGATCGTCACCACCCCTGCGACAGCCGGTAGCTGAACTTCCGTTGCATGGCGCTCAGCCTGCGGGGCAGGGAACGCGCACTCCGTTGCCAGCGATCGCTGTAGGCTTGCAGCGTCGCCGAGCCACTGACATGCGCAAGATAGGATAGCAGCGCCGTCTGAAGAATTTGATACGTCATCGTGTTCAGATTGGCTTGGCTGCCGTTGCCGCCAAAATCATACACCGACCAGCCGTCGACGTCCCAATGCTGCAAATTTGCCTCGAGCGCTGCGATGAGGGCTCTGAACAACGTCATATGGTCCTCGTTGTTCGAACAGACGCGGATGGTATCGTGAAGCCCGACAACGGCGTAAAGGCAGCCATTGAGGACGTGTCGGTACTTCGATCCCGGATATTCTTCGAGGAAGGGCTGGCCATCGGGCAGATGGTCCAGGACGCCGCCGTCCGCGACCGGGCGTGCCAACCAATGCGCCGCACGCTCGGCAGCATCGGCAAATCTCGCCTCGCCAGTGAGATGGCACGCCCTGGCGAGTACCGAGGCAATCTCGCCCTGCGAGATGCATGAAATCCAGGGCAGCTGCATCTCGGCGACTGGGAAATCATGCTCATAGCGCCCGGTCTTGTTATCGCTGAGCCAGTCGGCGATGTTGAGGAACCGACCTCGACTATCGTCATCGCCTTCCAGCGTGAAGCGGTTCCAGTGACCAAGCGCATAGCCAGCGATGCGCGAGTACAAATATTGCTCGCCGAGCGATCCGGGATAGTCGCGTATCGGTACCCCACGGGCGTCCTTCGGCGAAAAATACACGCTATCTCGCGATATTTGATAACCCCAATCAGCAGGGTAAATCCAGCTGTCTTTACGAAAATCCGCAATCGAAACGTCTGCATTGCCCGTTATGTAAAAAAAGATGTCCTGCAAGAACAGGCTATACTCTTTACGGGGCATAGTTCACTTGCTTTCATGCTTATGAAATAGAGAGATACGCGGGATTGTATAATATGCGCGCTTTTGAGCGGGTCTTAGCCGAACGAAAGCCCATGTTCAACCGCGTCGTTATCAGCCGCTGCGCGCGCTATTATTGCTTGCCAAGCGCTGCCCACAACGCTTATTGGCACGACCGGTCCAGTGGCGGAGCCAGCGTAATGTGTGGAATTTTCGCTGTCTTTTCGACGGCCGGCCCGATCCGCGAAGATTTTGGCCATTGCCTCGATCTTCTTGCCCATCGTGGTCCCGACGGCGCGGGGCAGAAGTTGATCTCGCTTGAGGGCGGCGCGGCTGATCGCCGTGCCGATCGCGCCTGGCTCGGCCATCGTCGGCTCGCGATCATGGACCCGACGCCGCGCGGCCTCCAGCCCATGATGAGCAGTGACAATCGCTATGCGATTGTCTTCAATGGTGAAATCTACAACTTTATTGAACTGCGCGAGCAATGCCGCGCGGCGGGCGCGACGTTTCATACCGGTACCGACACCGAGGTGCTGATCGCTGCCTGGTCCATCTGGGGCGAAGCGGCGCTGACGCGGCTGACCGGAATGTTCGCCTTTGTGATCGTCGATCGCCACGCCGGCGTGGCGTGGCTGGCGCGCGATGCCTTTGGCATCAAGCCGCTACATTATGCGTTGGCGGGCGATCGCTTGCTGATTTCTTCGGAGATCGCGCCAATTGTGGCAAGCGGGTTTGTGCCGGTGGACATCGATGCGACACAGAGCTTCGAGTTCATCCGGTTCGGTGCTGCGACGAGCGCCGAACAGACCGCGATTTGCGGCATCAAGCGGCTGCCGCCGGCAACGGTCGCGCGGTTCGATTTCCGCGAGGGCCGGCTGCTGCCGCCGGAGCGTTATTGGGCGCCCACCAGCGACAGGCGCGAGATAGGGTTCGACGATGCGGTCGCGGAATGTCGCGAGCGGTTTCTCGCCAATCTGCGTCTGCACTTGCGGAGCGACGTGCCGGTAGGTGCGGCACTTTCAGGCGGAATCGACTCATCGGCGATCGTTTGCGGGCTCAAGGCGATCGAGCCAGACCTGGAACTGAACACCTTCAGCTTCATTTCGGCCGATCCGCGTATGTCCGAAGAGAAGTGGGTCGATATCGTCAATGACCATATCCGCGCCAGGCCACACAAGGTGCGGCCGGAGCCGGGCGACCTAGGCGCCGATCTCGAAGCGCTGGTGCGCGCGCAAGGGGAGCCGTTCGGAACGTCGAGCATCTATGCGCAATATCGCGTGTTTAAGATGGCGCGGGAGGCCGGCGTTCCGGTTACGCTCGACGGCCAGGGCGCCGATGAGATGCTCGGCGGCTACTGGCCGTTTCTCGGAACCGTCGGCGCCCAATGGTTGCGAAGCGGAAAATTCGGTGCGGTCGCTTCCCTGGTGCGCCACGGCGGCCCGACCAATGCAGTGCGGGCTGGCATCGTTGCCCAGATCGCTCAGGCAAGCCTGCCGTCGGCGGCACAGCGCGGATTTCGCGCCTTGATTGGACGCGGGGTGATGCCTGACTTCCTCGATCGCGATTGGTTCGACCAAGCGGGCTCGACGTGGCGCGAGGCCGCCGCCGCGACGATTGGATCCTATGCAAATCTCCGCGAGCATCTCGCTGACTCGCTGACTGGCACGTCACTGCCAACGCTGCTGCGTATCGCCGATCGTTCGTCGATGGCGTCGTCGGTTGAGAGCCGCGTGCCATTTCTGACGCCTGATTTTGCTGATTTCCTGCTCGCGCTTCCTGCCGAGTACCTCGTCTCTCGCCGCGGCGACCGCAAGCATGTCTTTCGCGAGGCGATGGGAGGCATCCTGCCCGAACCGATCCGCACCCGGCGTGACAAGATCGGTTTCGTTGCGGACGACGGACTGTGGCTGCGCGCGAATTGGTCGGCATTTGCGGCCTACGAAGATGAGATTCACGACGCGCCGCAATTCGATACGAAGCGAACATTGGCCTATCATGAGAAGTTTCGAAGCGGCGGCGGGGGCAGCGCCCACCAGGTCCTGCGGAACTTCATTTTCACTGTTTGGCGACGGCAGATGATGGCGCTGGCACAACCGCGACCGGTCGCGATCGACGGCGAGACGCGTTCCAAGCTGACCGCCGTTGTATCATGAAGCAGATAAGCAACGTCTGGCGGCGCATCGCTGCTAATGACGTAGCGCGCTCTATTATTGGCGTAGGGTCGGCAACCGCGCTCAGTCAGTTGATCGCGCTCGGCGTCTCGCCGCTGCTCTCGCGGCTCTATCCGCAAGCGGTCTTTGGGGCCTTCAGCGCTTTTTTTGCCTTCGCCAATATCCTGGCGGCGTTGTGTCTTGCCGGTCTCAACGACGCGGTAATCGCGGCGCACGATGATGATGAGGCGCTGATGCTGGCGCGGCTAGGGTCATGGCTGCTTGCTGGCTTGCTGCTGCCCGCCGGCTTGCTTAGCCTGGCCGCGATCGACCATCATTGGTTCGGGCTGGGCGAACTGCCGAGATGGGCGGCTGCGTTGCTGGTCGCGGAGCTGATCTGCTTGGTGTTCAGTTCTTACTTTCAGTCACTCTTAGTGCGCTTTCGCCGCTTCAACCGCGTGTCGCATGCCTATCTCGCCAACGGCATTGGCCGGGCAGGGGGGCAGCTGGGTGGCGGCGTTGCCGCAGCCGGCTTGCTCGGCATGGGGGGCGGCGAATTATTGGGGCGCGCTGTCGCGGCCTGGTTGATGCGCCGCGCCCTCCTAACCGAGTTGGCCCGCGGCCGCCGTTTCACGGCATCGAAGACTTTTGAAGTGCTGCGGCTCTACCGCCATTTCCCGATCGCCCGGACACCTTCGGCGGTGGCCAGCGCAATTGCAGTTGGCGCGCCGCCGCTGATGATGGTTGCGCTGTTTGGTGCGCGTGACGCGGGTCTTTTTGCACTGATGGTGCTGGCGCTATCGGCGCCGCTGGCGCTCATCCAGCGGAGCGTTGGTGACGTTTTCCTCGGCCATTTTTCGCATCGGTTCCGTGTCGACCGGGCGCTCGCGATGCGGCTGCTATGGCAGATGGTGATTGGCCTCGGCGCGATTGCGGCGCTTGGTGCGGCAATCTTGCTTGCCGCTGGTCCGAGCCTGTTTGCCTTGGTATTCGGGCCGCAATGGGCAGCCGCCGGAGCAATGGCGCGGGTCGCGGTGCCCATGCTCGTTACCCAGCTGCTCGTGCTTCCGGTCGCAACGGCAATTACCGTCGCCAACCGGCCCGAAGTGAAGATCGTTTATGACGTGCTCTATCTGGGCGCGCTGGCAATCGGCTGGCACGCAGCGACCGTTGATGCCTTGTCGGCGATCGATTTTGTCTGGTTGTTGAGCGTGCTGACTGCAGGCGTGACGATCCTGTATTTCGGATTGGTTCTCTGGGCGTGCCACCACCCGCGCCTCCGCGCCGCAGCCGCGGCTACGGCATGAGCATCATGCCATGGGGCCGGGCAAGGTTTGTGGGTCGCCACCGCAATATGGTGGTCGGCTTATTGCTGATTCTGGCCGGTGTCGCAGCGGTTGCTGCGCGTTCGGATCTGCCCGAGCCGCCGCTGCAGGATTTCCAGACGGTGCGGAGCCGCGATTTCGCTGACTTGCCGCTCGACCGGCTCGATGAGCTCTATGCCCGGTTGATCGACAGCCTTGCGATCACCAACGGCGAAGCACTTTACCAGGCCTATCAGGCGGGCCAGCCGATCGTGCACTATGTGTTCACGCATGGAAATTCCGAGGCGCAACTGGCCGTTCTCGAAAAGACCGCTGCCTTCATTCATACCATCCCGCGCTACCGCAACCTTCCGGGTCGATCGGTGTTCGGCGGCGTCGCGGAAGCGCTTGAGGCGGGCGGGGGAACCTCTGCAAGGTTGGGTGAGGCCATTGCCACGCGGACCGCGAGTTTCGATCGCCTGCCGCTGCCGTCGCGCGCCGAGCTCGACGACTATCGCATTTTTCCAATCAAGGATGGCGAACGGTTGGCGATTACTTCGGGCAATGCTCAGCAATTTGGTTATCTGATCGCCGAGCTCACCCGGCTCGCGGCTGCTGCCACGCCACCCGCAGGCCGCGAGCAGCAGTGGCGCGCGGCGCTTGGCACAGTGCATGATTTCGCCGCGCATGATACGCTGCGGTTTTACTGGCTCGAAATGCCCGGCTGGCACTGGGCCGGAGCCTATCCCAATGTGCGTGCACGGACCTTGGCAAAATTGGATGGAGAGCCAAAGCTCAAGACGCGGATCTTCTTTCGGGCATTCATCGATTATGATGTCCACTTGTTCGCCATCGCCGCCGATCTTGTCGCTGCCGAGCGTACTGCGCCTTGGTTGACGCGCAACCGGGGTGACCGTGCCGCAGTGCTCGACGCCTATGCGATCGGGCTTCGCGCACTGACCGCGCGGATCGATCCCGGCGCTGACGGTCGCGGCTTTCGGTTCGACCGAGGTTATTGGGCGGACAATCCCGTCGCGGCATATGCAAAATGTGTCGATCCCCTGCCGCCCACCAAGGAATGCCGGTGGGACGGGTATGTCTCCGATGTCAGCCATGCCCAGCGCTGGCCTTTCTGGCTGGAAAGCTTCGCTCAGGCGGCACCCGATAAGGCGCGCCGCAAACAGGTGGAGATTTGGCGGCAAGGCCTTGCTCATGAACTTGGCGAACATGTGCTTCGCGCGGACGCTGCCGGTCGTCCTCTGATGAGCAATTTCATGGACGGGCACGACGGTTGGTATCTCTTTACGGGGGCTGAGCCGGGAGGATCAGGCCATCGCCCCTCGTCACTCACCGGTTGGTCTATGCGCTATGGCGCTTGGGCAAGCCTGGCGCCGCTCGATAAACGCATTGCCGACGCCCATCGGCGCTTTTGCCAGGTCATCGCCAGCGAAGACCCCGCCGATATCACCTTTCGCACCGTGCGCTACGGCGCGCCTGGGCCGGATCCGCGCAACGGCTTTGCTTCGGCCAAGGACGAATACGGGCGTACCTCATCCTATTACCTGCCGTGTCGCATCGCAGTCGCGATGGGCCAGTATTGAACTGATATTGTAGGATCTGAACGTTGCCGCTATCCGGCTGTCCAGTCGGTGCCAGCACTCTGGTCAACCTCAAAACCTTCGAATTATCTGGAGCGTTCATGCGAGTTTGGACGAGCTGCATCGGCCAGCGCTTGGACAGTGCCGAAAATACCCGCACAATGCTCTTGTGCGACGCCCTGGCACGACGCGGGCACGAGGTGACCATGTGGACATCGGCCTATGACCATATTCGCAAGCAATGGCGGACCGAGTGGGAAGCGCATGGCGAGCAGGGTTTTGCGCTGGCCAACGGCGTCCAAGTGCGATTCATGAAGGGTTGCGGCTACAAATCGAACGTCAGCGTCGCCCGGCTGGTCGATCATGTGCTGGCGGCGCGCGACATGCGGCGCCAGTCTGCGGCGTTGCCGCCGCCAGAGGCAGTCATCGCATCGCTTCCGGATCACGTCACCGCTGCTGAGCTCGTCAGCATCGGTCGCTCGGTCGGTGCCGCCACGCTGATCGATGTTCGTGACAAATGGCCCGACATTTTCATCGATTACGCCCCCAACGCTGCATTGAAGGCACTCGTTCGGCTCGGCTTGTCCTGGGAGACGCGTCGCGCCGCGCGCGGGCTTCGCGACGCCGATTCGCTCGTGGCCATGATGGAATCGATGATGCACTGGGGGCTGGCCAAGGCCGGGCGCGCGAAGACCGATGCCGATCAGGTCTTTTACTTGACCACGACACCACGCAATTTTGGCGTCGAACGGGCGCCCGTCACGCTCACCCCGCCGGTGGCAGCAGCATTCGACGCTGCTTCGGGCAAAACGGTGCTGACATTCGTGGGAACGTTCAACCGGACGCAGCATCCCGCCCTAGTGCTCGATGCAATCGACGCCCTGGCGAAAGCTGGACGCCTGCCGGACAGGCTGGCATTCTGGATTGGAGGCGACGGCGTCGATGCCGATGTGGTTCGCAAACGCGCGGAGTCGATGCCGTCGGTGCACTTGCTCGGCTGGCTCGACACGCCGACAATGCTTGAGGTCCTAGCACGCAGCGACGTCGGCTTGTTACCCATGAATTTTGCCTCGCCCGCGTTCAACAACAAGGCGTTCGCCTATCTCGCCAGCGGGCTACCGATATTGAACGGGGCGAGCGGCGATCTCGCCGAACTGATTGCCGCGCGTGGCGTTGGTATCAATGTGGTAGCCGGGAGCGCAGCGTCTCTAGCTGACGCGATCGGCGACATTACCGCAGACCCCAAGCGGCTTGCCGACTATCAGCGACGGACGCGCGAGCTGTTCGACGAAGCTTTTGATCGTGAGGCCAATTACGATAACTACGCCGCCCATGTCGAGCGCATCACTGCGGCAAGACAACTTCGCGCTGCCTGAATTTGAACTGACGCTCGACGACACGGTGGGTCGGCATCGCGGCTAGTAGTGCGATGAGCAGCCAGCCGCCATTTGACGAAAGCATCGAATGCACGCTGGTATTGGCAAGCGCAAAGCATGCGGAAATCATTGCCGGTGCCACGAGGATGGCCGAACGTCCGCGCGTTCCCGAATCCACTACCCACATGAAAACGACCAACTCGGCGCTAGCAACGAAGATCCCCAGCGTCCCCAAATTGCCAAAGCCGTCTGCCCACAGATTTGCATTGGCGTGGTTGCCGACCACCGGCGAGAATGATTCACCCACGGCTTGGGAAATGGGCACATTATAATAGGATTCAAAGAACAATCGACCGATACTATCGGCGTAATAGCCCTTGGGCTTTTCCGTGAAAAAATTGACGTATTGCGCAGTCAGAAAGCCGTTATTGCCAACAAAACGAAATTGTGTGGCCCAGGTGATTATGAGGTCCTTTGTCCAGAACAGGTCGATGGCGATCGACGCCACCGACAAACCGAGTGCGAAGAGGCCCACAACATAAGCGCGGGATTGTTCCTTCAACACCACCATAGCGAAATAGATAACGATGACGACGAGCGGAACGAAAATTTGGCTCTTGAACGAAGTCGCCGCAAAGGCCGTGAATGCAATCGCCGGGCCGAACAATGATAGAAGATATTGTCGCCGTTCGAGAGCGTAGATCGAAATGATCGGTGCGAGCGCCACCGCCGCCCAGTTGCCAGCATAGCCGGTGATGAGGCGTGCGATCGACTCGTCGTTCAGAAACTGGCGGCGCTGCTCATAGACTTCAAAGAAATTGATATTCTCAAGTGAGAGCGTGTTGGTGCTGAAAATGATCACGAAAAAGATCACGGTCGCGGCTATCAACAGGCGCAGATAGACCGTGGCGCTTTGGAGGGGAATGCGCCACTCAATCGACTGCGGAAGCACCCTCCGCGCCTCAAGCAGGGCAAATGCTGCGACGAGCGTTATGATGTTCCAGATTTGCTGCTCGGCCGATAGCGTTGAGCGATAGGGCAGCAAGACACAGGACGGCACCAGCACGAAGAAATACAGATAGTGGATGCATATGTCCGACGCCACAACGATCCGGCGTGGGAGCCAGAACAGGGGGATGCCGATGCCGATGATCGCCGCGAGGAAAACCTCTGGGATTGCCGGAAGCGCGTAGAAGCCAGCTCGCGAAAAATAATAGTCGCGCGCAACCATTTCAGTGAAGGCATAAACCGTCAGATACGCGAAAATGACGGTGATCGCGGCGAGGCCAATCAGCGTGACCTGATTTCGTGGCGACGCAGGATGGGACGAGTGCAACGCGCTGGCCATTTCAAATCATTATCGAAGG
>FSSH01004008.1_pt1 | contig 39173 bp, 44 predicted proteins | sample 1166101 | NCBI WGS metagenome assembly FSSH01 (sample SAMEA32972668, study PRJEB13176) | freshwater metagenome | biome: Drinking water system; feature: Biomass in drinking water that filtered by 0.45 um membrane; material: drinking water | place: USA | collected 2012-12-20 | depth 0 m
CCAACTGAGCTACCGGGGAACGGAGAGTTCATATGGAAGCGGGACCCATTCTAGCAAAACTTCTTGCAGAGAGGGAGTCTTTTTTAGACGTCAAAGTCCTCAGTTTCATCTTCGTCTGAAGAAGCATCCGTATTGCCGTCGGCTAACGCGGCATAGTGTTTTGCCCAGGTCAGATAAAGATTCCCGCTGTCCCGCATCGTATCGGCCGCTTTGACGAGTTTATCGACGAGTTCAGGATCTTTTCCAGAGGCTTGGATTTGCGCCGCGCGCCGCTCAATCGCCTTGGGGTATTGTGTGATTAGACCGGAGATCTCTGCGAGGAGCTCATTGATGACGTTGTCTTCAGTGTCCATGGGGTTCCTCTTCTCTCAACAAAAAGCCCCATAGCGCGGACGCTATGGGGCTTCCCGTTATTCTCATCGTAATGGATTAGCCTTGGTAGGCTTGTCCCAGAGCTGCTGACTCGCCTTTTTTCGCCATCAGCTGGCCGGTGGCGCTCACGGCCTGCATCTCAATCGCATTGTGCTTTGCGGCGTCGCAAACGACTACGCATAGTTCGCACCCCTTGCAGCGATCAATATTGACTTCGGCGACCATCTTGCTGGAGTTCAGGTCCAGGCAGTTGGCTTCCGGGCAATACATGATGCAGAGGCGGCAGCCCTTCTTGGCAGTGCATTTCTCGTCGATGACTTGCGCTACGTTATACATGCGACGTAGTTCCTTCTCTTACGCGGCTACGGCAGGATTGCCGACTCGTAACTCGATCTTGTTCTTATCCGCCCATTCGCTGGCGATTTCATAGGCCGCCTTCACGGTGGCCAGATTCTTGGCGAGCAGCATTTCCTTCTTGGCGAACTTCTTCTTGATCGCTTCGTCCAGTGAAGCGGTACCGCCTGACGCGACGAACTTCTTTCCGAAGCGCTCTTGAAGCGCGCCATCCAAGGCTTCCATCGAGACGCATTTGGTAATGCCTGCCACAGATCCGATCATGGCCATGTTCGTGGACAGCTCGGTGCCAGCAACTTCGATGGCGAGCTCAGTTCCGGCGATATAAAACAGAGCGACATTCAAATCTTTGAGCCGCTGAATGTCTTCTTCTGACAGAAGGGGCTGCGCGGAATTGATAACCACGACGCCGCCTTCTTTCACGCCGGAATAGAATGGCATTGTATAGCTCTTGCCCATCGTGATGACCTGAGGGTGAAATACCTGGATCACATCCGGGAATACCAACTCGCCGCGGTCGTAGATCCGTTCGATACCAATACGGCAATAGCTCTCCGCCGGAGCCATCCGCTTCTCCGCTCCAAAGAACGGGTTGGAGATCGAAAACTTTCCGTCCCGGTTGGCGGCCATGGCCAGGACATGGGCCGCGGTGACCGCGCCCTGTCCGCCTAAACCCGACATCCGGATATTGAGTCTCTTCTTAATCATGGACAACCTCCGGTTTCGTTAGGCTTGCCCGGCCAATTGCTTGGCGGCCGCTTTCCGTTCTTTATCCTTCGCCGCCAGTTCAGCCAGCAATTGCTTGGCCGGCTCGCTGACGTATTCCTTGTACGCGAACCGCTCGGTCGGCTTTTCGGAGTCACGCATCTCCTGAAGGCCTTCCATGCTGTTCTTCCCGATTTCCAGAATGCAGGGCGTATAGAGCTGGAGATAGGTCGGGCCGATCTCGCGCGCAATATGCACGGCATTACGGATGACTTTCTCGACCAGGGAGGGCTTGCTGACGGTGCAATTCACCACATAGTGACAGCCGGACTCGCGGGCGATTTCCGGCAACCGGACCTTGTCGAACAGCTTGCCGACTGGAGCCATCTTGGCGACAAATCCCTTCTGCATCAGTCCGCTCTCCTGGCCGCCGGTGTTGGCGTAGAGTTCGTTATCGAAGCAGATGGTGGTGAACTTTTCCTGGCGGAACCAGGCTTGAAGGGTCATGTCGAGGCCGATGTCAACGGTGGCGCCGTCACCGGCGAGGACCACGACGTCTTTCGTCCGGCCCGGGAAGCGGACGCTCAGGGCGCGCTTTAACCCGGACGCGATGGCGTTCTGGTTGCCGAAGAGAGAGTGAATGTTGTGGACGGCCACCATCGGGAACACCAAGCTGGTGCAGCCGGTTGAACCAACCATCACGGTGTCTTCCGGATTGGGGAGTGAGGCCAGGATATAGCGGAACGCCATGGACTCTGGGCAGCCGGCGCAGAGTGAGTGCTGCTCAATGAGTTCCTTGCTGTTACCGATATCTTTCCATCCACGGTCTTCTTTGCCGTAGGTCGCGCTCTTGACCAGGTCTTGATAATCGGACGGCATGATGTCGTAGAGGGCTTCTGAAATCTGAATACGTTCTTTACTCATATATGCCTCCTCAAAGGGGTCTCATTCAATATTAGGTAGCTTGCCCGTTCGTTAAGTTGTTCAGCTCCCACGACCAGCCAGGGAGACGGTCTTCATCCCGAGGACTGTTTTGATTTCCTGAACGATGATTTCCGGCGGCATCGTCATGCCTCCGCACACGCGCGGACCGGAATGGACTCGATGGTGATTGGGAATCGTTGCCTTGATTTCTTTCGCCAGCCACCCGGTGACGTTAAACTCCGGCACGAAAATGTGCTTTGCGTTTTTCGTGGCTTCCCGGATTTCCTCTTCCGGCCAGGGGCGCAGGGACTTTACTTTCACTAGTCCGCAGCGGATGCCTTCGTCCTCTAAGAGGCGAATGGCTTCGCGTCCCTGTGAGACAGCTGTCCCGGAGGCCACGATCATGATCTCCGCATCGGTGTTCTCAGTATCGACCAGTCCGTTGATCCACTTGATGGTATGTTTTCTTGAGCGTTCAACCGCCGCCCAGATTTCCTGCTGCCAGCTGGCATGTGTGGCGTAGCTGATGTAATTGCTCTTCATGACGAAGGGATCGCGCATCATTCGGACCGGTGGGCATTCCATGTCCATGCAGGGGACCGGTGAGCGGTAGGGGTCGTAGGGCGGCAAGCACATGTCGGCTGGCGTGAGATTTACGACGTCCTTCGTGTGCGTCACAAAAAACCCGTCGCAGCAGAGCGCGAGGGGCAGGTGCACGTCCGGCTCTTCCGATACCATGTAGCCCTTGAGGATCCAGTCGAAGAAGTCTTGCGCGGTTTCCGCATGCCAGACCAGCATTCCGGTATTCAACAAGTACGCGATTTCGAGTGTGTCCGGTTGGATGGAGAGCGGCGAGTTGATGCCGCGGCACGTGACGATCATTTGAATCGGCAGCCGCGCACCGGACCACATGGGGAAGTTTTCCATGGCGCGCATTGTGCCGGGGCCTGCGGTCGTCGTAAAGACGCGAGCGCCACCGAATGCGGCGCCGGCGCACTGGGACATAACGGCAAACTCGCTCTCACCGCGGAAGTAGTCACCGATGTAGCCTTCAGCGAACAATTCGCCGATCAGAGCCGCTGCTTCACTCTGCGGGGTGATCGGATAGGCAATCATGACGTCGCAACTGGCGCGTCGCAACGCTTCTTTAATGACTTCGCTACCTGTATAGAACGACGGGGTACGAGGGGCGTCGTTCATCATTGTCCAGGTATCGGTAAAGGTCTGTCCTTTTTTATTCTTTGTCCCGATGAGGGATTTATTTTCTGCCATGGACCTAGCCTCCTTTCACTGCACTGGGAGTTTCAAACGGTTTAGTTTGACGCCCCACTCTTGGCTGACGTCAGCCGTGGTTGGACTGTCCCTTTCAACTTTCTCACCCAATCTGCCAGGGTCATGATTTTTTCGACGGATGCATCACGGAAGGAGAGCATCGCGTCTTCATGGCCGGCCTGCGCACACATCGCAATCGTATAGCAGGAGGTCCCGCCCCGAATAATCTTGAGCGACAGGTTCGCCTGATGGCAGTGCACACCGATGAACATGCAGCAGTCAATCTTGTTGTGCCAGATGGTCAGATTCGGATGGTTGGGATTGATTTCAACTTCAGGATTGATCTTGGGATACTTGGGGCGATAGTCCGGCATGGGAATCAGCATGGGCTTTTGGCCTGGCTGCACACATTCCTTCAGGGTGTTGTATAGATGGCGGATTGCCGTCGCCTTCTTGGCAGCCTTTTCATTCCAAGCCCAGAGCACCAGGGGGCCAGGGAAGAGGGTCGGTACTTTGGCCATCAAGAATTGCTTGGCAGCTTCTTCATAGGCCTTTTCTTCGGAGACAATGACACCGTTGATGTGGGCTTCGCCCGGGTTCGGTAACCGAATGCCCATACTGGCGGCAGCGGGGGGCAGAAAGTGTTCTGGTCCTGGAAGCACGCGGTATTGACTCATTACGCCTTACTCTCCGGGCAAAAGGGTGAAAGTCCTCAGCAACGACTCAGTTCTGACTCTTGAATCCTGTCAACACTCTAAGCTTTTCTCCACACCTTCTGCAACCTCACAGAAGGCCCACCTCCCGGAGCTTTTGGGCTATAAAGGCAGAGTTAGATTAGGCCTTTAGGGACTACCAACTGTGTGCTCGGACGGGAGATTCTGACTCCAAATTGGGCAATATTATAGGGGGCCGACTTTTTCCTTGTCAAACACGATCTGGCCGATTCTGATCTGAACGACCTCTCGTCAAAATGTATTAGTTGCCGTGTTCTCGTGTTCCTATTGATGCGTCAGGGGAGCTGTTCGCAGGCGGCTGGAGCGCCGAGAATACAGGCCTGCTCAAAGTCCTCTTTGGCGAGACGACCTTGTTGTTGTTCCTGGTAGAGTTTGCCTCGCATCAAAAGAGCCTGGACATGGGTAGGGTCTATACCGATGACGACGCTCAAATCATCAATAGCTTGCGCAGACTGATTCAGTTTTTGATGGAGTTCACCTCGGAGGAGGTAGGCCTCTTTTTGAGACGGGATCCAGCTCTCAGAGACCGATGAGTTGAGGGTCCGATTGAGGGTCGTCATCGCGGGCCCCCATTGCTTGGCAGATACCAGTTTGCGGGCCTGAGTAGTGGTAACGCGAATGAGCCTCTGGCGGGCGATGTCGAAAAACGGATCGATTTCCAAGGCCTGCGCGTAAGCCCTTTCGGCCTCTTCCTGCTGATTCAGCCACGTATTCACATCTCCTTGTCCGAGGAGTGCCCACGGATTTCTTGCGTCCAAAATAAGGGCGCGGTCAAAATCCATTCGGGCACGGTCGATAAACTCAGAGTATTCACTTGGGCGAGATTTGTTGAAAAACGCCAGCGAAACCATCGTTAGATAGGTCTGCCCCCTGACAATCAATGGATCTACGAACTGAGGATCCAGCGTTGCGGCTTGTGAGGTCAGGTCGATTTTTTGACGAAGGTTGTGCGAGTGGAGGGCAGTGTCCAAGAGGTGGCGCGCTTGCTCTTGTGGCCCCGTGCGGCCTGGTGGCTCGATCACAAGAGTGCGCACGCCTGAGGGCGGCGCCTGTGTCTCGCGGAGTTGCGCTTTGAGCTCGGCGTTTTCCTTTTGTAATTGTCGGAAATGCGCGGCAAATTGTTCTTCGGACCGCCATCGGCGAACAGCCTCTTGGAGCTGATCTAAATTCACAACGGCTCGAATGCGAATGGTGAAAACCGGTCGATCATGCTCAAAGCTGCGCCGGGATTCCAGCACGTCCGTTTTGGTAATGGCCGCAGCGAGCGTTCGAATCTCAAGGGAGCTGATTTGCGTACGTTTCCCGTTCCGAACCGATTCGTAATCGTGGAAAGTTGATTCGAGATAAATTCCGGCCTCCTCAACGGCTTTGCGTTGGGCGCGTTGCAGAACCTTGTCTTCCGCCATAGCCAACGTATCGCCGTCGGCCATTACATATTGTCCTTCGGCCACAACCGTGGCTTCGGTTGCGGTGGCGCCAGGGGCAACGAGAAAGAGTATGGATAGCGAGAGGGTGAGACGTGTGAGCAGCAGCAAAATCGGGCGATTCATAGTGCAACTATACCGCGCGATGTCATGACGGACAATGCACCCAAGGTAGGGCTAGCGCTTGAATCTTAGTTGAGTCAAGAAATGGTGAGATGAAATATTGTGAAGTGCATAAGTGCTCAATTTATTTGGGTAATACCTGCATGAACGGGTGAACTTCAACCCGCTCAAAGACGCCATTCACCATATAGGGATCTTGGTTGGCGAATTGCTCGGCCTCAGCCTGCGTCTCAAACTCCAGCACCATCAAACTGCCCGCTTTGTCTGTGAGGGGGCCGGCAAGAATGACGCGGCCTTGTTGCGCCAATGGCTCAAGATTGGCAAGGTGGGCTGGACGGTGGATTTTCCGTTTCGCTTCTCCTTCAGGGCCGTCGAACCCAAGAATTACAAATTTCATCGTCGGTCTTTCCTCGTGAGCAGGTCTGGTTCGGTAATTTTGGTATGAATGAGGTCTAGGCAGAGCCTTCAAGGGGGCACCGGTCTTTGTATCCATGCGTCACTTCGTGCCACCAGCGGACTTCAGCTTCTCCAAGTTTCCAACAGAGATAGACGATTCTCCCATCACGGGCGTGAGGAAAGTCGCACAGGCCTAGATCTATATCTTTCACGTGGACGCCCAATTCATGGATGGCGTGAAGATTGGCGCTGATTGTTTGGAGGCTGATCACGTATTGGGTTCCCACAGGAGTTCCACCCCCATAGAGCGCTCGTTCTGCGGCCTTGCGGACCTCATCGCGAGTCTGGACGAGGACGGACTTGAATTGTTTGACGGTCTCCAGGTGAGTCTGGAGCTGCGGAATGAGCTGATTCGCCTCAAATAGCGTAAATACTCGTCCAGGACTGTCTTCATCTCGGTCTTCAGCCATGTTAGTCGGTACTCCTTGAGGCTGTGTATCACAGCCCTTTTCCCGATTCAATGGGAGGGGTCGCTTTGGGGGGAGGCTGCCGGAGGATGGAGAAAAAAGTTTTGTTCTGTTGACAATGGAGAGAGCCATGCGTATCATCCGCCGTAGCATTCACATTTGATGCGAATCGCTCTCCACGTAATTTGAACCTCCGGAATCTTTCTCGAATCGAAACCACACTGAGTTGGTCAGCATCGAAGCAGAAGGCGAACGCCAATAACATCCATTGATCACGGTCACTCTCTCAGACGTTTCAGAGACTCGAGGCCGAATCTTCATAACTAAGAAGCGAAGCGTGCGTAGCCAAGGCATCGTACGAATCGTCCTCTCCAAAACAACGATATCGCTGATTCAAACATAAACACACATCTGTTCCGACGAATGGTCAATCAATCTAGTGAGTTTTTGTTCATGACAACAGAGCCAATGGCTCGATAGGAGTGCTATGCAAGCTGCTAAGGGAGAGGTCATGTATTTGGCGGAGTTGAAGCAGAAATCCATCGCCGATCTGAACGAGGTTGCGCGTGACCTCAAGATCGAAGGCTCGGCCAACCTGCGAAAGCAGGAACTGATCTTCGCTATTCTCCAAGGCCAGACGGAAAAGAATGGCGTGGTCTACGGAGAAGGCGTTCTGGAGACCCTTCCAGACGGCTTTGGTTTTCTGCGTGCTCCGGACTCCAACTATCTCCCAGGCCCCGACGATATCTATATTTCTCCGTCACAGATTCGCCGGTTTAACCTGCGTACCGGTGACACCGTCTCAGGACAGATCAGGCCTCCCAAGGAGAGCGAACGCTACTTTGCCCTGCTCAAAGTCGAGAAGGTCAACTACGAAGACCCGGAAGTCTCACGCGATAAGATCCTCTTTGACAACCTGACCCCCCTCTATCCTGAAGAACGGCTCAATCTCGAATTTGACCGCGAAGAGTACTGTACGCGCGTGATGGATTTGACGACTCCAATCGGCAAAGGGCAGCGCGGATTGATTGTCGCCGCTCCCCGTACCGGTAAGACGATGCTGCTCCAGGCACTGGCGCGGGCTATTCTCAAGAATCACAAGGAAGTCACCTTGATCGTGCTCTTGATCGACGAGCGTCCGGAAGAAGTCACCGACTGGCAGCGGCAGGTCAAGGCCGAAGTCATCAGTTCGACCTTCGATGAGCCAGCGCAGCGCCATGCGCAGGTCGCCGAAATGGTGCTGGAGAAGGCCAAGCGGTTAGTCGAACATAAGAAGGACGTGGTGATTCTTCTGGACAGCATCACGCGTCTCGCACGGGCCTACAATACGATTGCGCCGCCCAGCGGCAAGGTGCTGTCCGGCGGTCTCGATTCAAACGCCCTGCAACGGCCGAAGCGTTTCTTTGGTGCCGCCCGCAATATCGAGCACGGCGGGAGTCTGACGATCATGGCCTCCGCGCTGGTTGATACAGGCAGCCGTATGGACGACGTGATTTTCGAAGAATTCAAGGGAACCGGCAACATGGAAGTCCATCTGGACCGTCGCCTCGCCGACAAGCGCCTCTTCCCGGCGATCGATATCAGCAAGTCCGGAACCAGAAAAGAAGAGTTGCTGGTGGACAAGGACCGGCTCAACAAGATGTGGATCTTGCGGAAGGTCCTCAGTCCGTTGGGAACGATGGAGGCGATGGAGTTCCTAATGGACAAGATTGGCGGGACCAAAACCAATCAGGAGTTCCTGCAATCCATGAATCGGTAAAAGACGCTTGTTTCTACCCCTGTGGTTCGGATAGAGTGTGGCGCTCCTGGCGTGGGGCCAGAAACCTGAGCGAATGTTTGGCAAGGAGTCGTAGGTCATGCAAAAGGGTATTCATCCAATGTATCGGGAGGCCACGGTCCATTGCGCTTGTGGCAACTCATTCAAGACGCGCACGACCATCGGAGAAATCAGCGTCGATATTTGCGGTGCCTGTCATCCGTTCTTTACCGGCACGCAGAAAATTATCGACACCGAAGGACGGGTCGAACGGTTTAAGAAGAAGTACGCGAAGAAGGACAAGTAGCCACTCTACGTGTCATAGAAGAGACCCTGCTTCGCCTTGGAGCAGGGTCTCTTTGTTTTTTGGCCTGATGGAACGTTAGGATGCTCAAAAAGGCCGTCCAGCAAGGCCGCCGCGAGTGAAGTACCGAGGCGTACCATCTGGGTACGCTGAGGGGTCTGAACGAAGCGAGAACGCCGCTGGGCGGAATTTTTCAGCATTCTGCTAGGAACGAGAACGATGGAAGCCGCCCTACTCAAAAAATGGGAATCCGTGGCATCGCGATTTCAAGAGTTGACCGATCAACTCATGGACCCCTCTGTCGTGAGTCAGCCGGCGCAACTCCATAAGCTCAGTAAAGAGCGCGTTGATCTTGAGCCGGCGGCCCAGCTCTTTGAGATGTATCGGGGCAATATCCGGCAGCTGGAGGAAGCGGCGCAAATTCTGGCTGATCCTTCAGCCGGCAGTGAGATGCATAACATGGCTGCTGACGAAACCGCTGAGTTGCAGCGGCAGCAGGGGGCCATGGAAGAGCAAGTCAAAGAGCTGTTGATTCCGAAAGACCCGCGGGATGAAAAGAGCCTGCTCTTGGAAATCCGGGCAGGCACCGGTGGAGACGAAGCGGGGCTGTTCGCCGGGGAATTGTTCCGTGCCTACATCAGGTATGCGGAGAAGAAAGGTTTCAAGGTCGACACGGTTGAAGCGGCAGAGAACGGGGTCGGAGGATACAAGAACATCACGGCATTGATCGAAGGCAAGGGGGCCTACAGCCAGTTCAAGTATGAAGCCGGCGTGCATCGTGTGCAGCGGGTGCCGGTGACGGAAGCCGCGGGCCGGATCCATACGTCTACCGTGACGGTGGCAGTCATGCCGGAAGTCGACGAAATCGACGTCAAGATCGATCCGGGAGATCTCCGTATCGATACCTTCTGCTCCTCCGGCGCCGGCGGGCAGAGCGTCAATACGACCAAGTCCGCGGTGCGCATTACCCATATCCCCACCGGAGTGGTGGTCAGTTGCCAGGACGAGCGGTCGCAGTTGAAGAATCGCACGAAAGCGATGCGGACCTTGCGTGCGCGGATCGTGGAGGCTGAGCGCGAGAAGCACGACGCGGAGATTGCACAGAATAGAAAATCCCAGGTTGGAACCGGTGAGCGGAGCGAGAAAATTCGCACCTATAATTTTCCGCAGAATCGTGTCACCGACCATCGGGTCGGGGTGACGTTGCACAAGCTTGAATTGGTGATGGACGGCGATCTGGATGAATTTGTCCAGGCGTTGAAAGCGCAACAGCAGCAGATCGACACAGCCAACGTGTAGGGGACTATGGCGGCCCTTGTCATGCCAGAGCTGAAGACGGTGGGTGCCCTCGTTGCGTGGGCCCGGCAGTCTTTGGTCCAAGCAGGGGTGAGCAACGGGGCGCAGGAGGCGATGTGGCTGTTGGAGCATGCACTGGCTGTACGAAGTCACCAGTTGGTAAGTCACGCGGACCGGCTGGTCTCTCCCGATGTTCTGGTCTATGCTGAGTCCTTGGTCGCGCGGCGAGTAGCCCGCGAACCGCTACAATATCTGCTCGGCACGCAAGAGTTTTGCGGACTTGAGTTTTCTGTCAGTCCCGCCGTGCTGATTCCCCGCCCTGAGACGGAATTGCTGATTCATCACGTTGCCGATCATGTCCAAACTCTTTCTGATGCCACTATTGTTGATGTGGGAACGGGCTCCGGCTGTGTCGCCATCACATTGGCCGCTCGGTTGAATGGCCGTCGTATTCTCGCGATTGACCGATCTCCTGAGGCGCTGGTAGTTGCACAGCGCAATGCAACGAGACATGTGGTGCGTGACCGGATTGAATGGCTGGAAGGGGATCTCTTGGAGCCGCTCAGAGATCTGCAAGGAGCTGACTCGGTCGACGTCATTGTCTCGAATCCTCCCTACATTTCCGAATCTGATTGGGCTGGTCTGGAGCCGGATGTCCGGGTATTTGAGCCGCGCATGGCATTGGTCGGAGGAGAGCAGGGAACGGAATTTCACGAGCGGTTGCTGCGTGAGTCCCGGGAGTTTCTCGTTCCAGGCGGACTGCTCATCATGGAAATGGGTGCAGGCCAAGCCCCGACAGTCCGGCAGTTGGCGGAACAGATTGGTGGGTATGCAGCGCTTCGGATCATCGAAGATGCGGCAGGGATTGAACGGGTCGTCATGGCTCAGCGGGTGGAATAGGAAGCAAGACATCGATGGATGAGATTATCATTACGGGTGGACATCGGTTACGTGGAGAAGTCCGGATCAGCGGGGCGAAGAACTCGGCTCTTCCCATTCTGGCCTCAACCATCTTGGGTGGCGGCGAATGTGTCATTACGAATGTCCCCCGGGTGGTCGATGTCCTGACAATGGGGAAACTCCTCGGCATTCTTGGAGCTCAGGTTTCCCATGAGGCCAACCGCGCTGTCATTAAAGCAGACGTGATTCATTCCACGGAGGCGCCCTACGACTTGGTCAAAACCATGCGTGCGTCAGTGCTGGTACTGGGGCCCTTGCTCGCGCGTTGGGGCGAAGCAAAGGTCTCGTTGCCCGGTGGCTGTGCGATCGGTTCCCGACCCGTGAACCTCCATTTGGCCGGGTTGGCAAAATTAGGAGCTGACATTTCGATCGAGCATGGGTATATCACCGCGAGGGCGAAGCGGCTGAAGGGTGCCCGGATCTATTGCGATACCACGACAGTGACCGGTACGGAAAATCTGATGATGGCTGCCTCCCTTGCCGAGGGGACCAGCGTCATCGAAAATTCGGCGAAAGAGCCGGAAATCGTGGACCTCGCCGAGTTTCTGAATAAGCGCGGGGCCCGTATCGCCGGAGCCGGGACGGACATGCTCACGATTGAAGGTGTGCGAGAGCTGCACGGTGCGGATCATGAGGTGATACCGGATCGCATTGAAGCCGGCACGCACCTCGTTGCCGGGGCGATTACGGATGGAGATGTCACGATTACGCATTGTCGCCCCGCCCATCTCGAAGCGGTGTTGATGAAATTGCGGGAAGCGGGTGCGGACATTCAGGTCGAGGACCAGACCGTGCGAATCAAGCGGAATGGCCGGTTGAAGGGGACGGACGTCCGGACTTTGCCGTTTCCTGGATTTCCGACCGATATGCAGGCGCAGATGGTGGCCTTGATGGCACTGTCGGATGGCACAAGTGTCGTGACGGAAACGGTCTTTGAAAGCCGCTTCATGCATGTGGAGGAGTTGCGGCGGATGGGCGCGGATATTCGGGTTGAGGGGAATCGCTTGATCGTCACGGGGCGTCCTACATTGACAGGGGCGCCGGTCATGGCATCGGACCTTCGGGCCAGCGCGGGGCTTATTCTGGCCGGTTTGGCTGCTGAGGGAACAACGGAAGTGCAGCGGGTGTACCATCTTGATCGTGGCTATGAACGCATTGAGGAAAAACTTCGGGCGGTTGGGGCGAACATTGAGCGCCGAAAGACAAGCCCCACTACAGGAGTCCGTTAGAGGGATTTATGCTGACGATTGCGCTCTCAAAGGGGAAGTTAATCGAGCCGACGCTGGAACTGTTCCGCAGGGCCGGCTATGAAAGTGCCGGGTTGGTAGGGGAAAGCCGGCGGTTGATTTTCCCTTGTCCCGAGATCGATACCACGTTCCTGATTGTGCGCCCGAGCGATGTGCCGACCTATGTGGAATACGGGGGCGCCGACGCCGGAATCGTTGGAAAAGATGTATTGATGGAGCAGGACAGCGACGTCTATGAGCCGTTGGATTTACTGTTTGGAGCGTGTAGAATCTCCGTCGCTGCGCTCCGGGCCGAGGTCGCATGCGACAGGCTGTCATCCAAGGTGCGCGTCGCGACAAAATACCCCAGGATCACCGAGCGCTTTTTCAACCAGCGCGGGGTCCCGGTCGAAATCATCAAGCTGTACGGCTCAATTGAGTTGGCGCCGGTCGTGGGACTGGCAGACCGGATCGTCGATCTCGTCGAGACAGGGAGTACGCTCAAGGCGCACGATCTTGTTGAAGTGGACCTGATTGCCCAGTCAACCGCACGTTTCATCGCAAACAGGGCAAGTCTCAAGCTCAAACATGCACCACTGATGGATATGATTCGCCGACTGCGGAAGGCTGTGGCGGATTCTCAGGAAACGCCGGCGATGCCACGGGGCGACGCAGGATTGAAACGAGCCTCCACATCAGCGAAGGACCGCGCATGAAAATTCTCACGCAGGCTGATCGATCGTTTGCCGCGACAGTGAAGAAGGTTGCCTTGCGCGGGGCGGTCCAGAGCAGTGCGGTTGAAAAAACCGTCCGGACGATCCTCCAGGCCGTCCAACGAGGCGGCGATCGCGCTGTCTTGCGCTATACGAAACAGTTTGATCGCGTCGCGCTCAAGGCCGAGGCGCTCAGAGTCTCCCCCGAAGAAGTTAAAGAAGCCTATCACCATATTCGCAAAGACGAAGGCGATGCCCTGCGGTTCGCTGCGCAAAGGGTCACCGCGTTTCACGAGCGCCAGCGCACGAAGACCTGGATGTATCAGGATGATACCGCGACATTAGGACAAGTCGTGACTCCGGTCGACGCCGTGGGAGTGTATGTCCCCGGCGGCAAAGCCGTCTATCCCTCATCGGTGCTGATGTGCGCCATCCCCGCCAAAGTCGCCGGCGTTGAGCGGATCGTGATGGTCACGCCGCCTCAGAAGGGTCCTATCAATCCCTATTTGCTGGTGGCGGCTGATATCGCGGGAGTGACGGAGATCTATCGTGTCGGCGGCGTGCAGGCGGTCGCGGCGCTCGCCTATGGCACCAAGACGATTGCGAAGGTCGATAAGATTGTCGGCCCTGGAAATATCTATGTGGCGACGGCGAAGCGCTTGCTCTACGGAACGGTCGGCATCGATATGATTGCGGGGCCGAGTGAATTGCTGGTGGTGGCCGATGCCGATGCGACGCCGGCTCATGTCGCCGCGGATCTGCTTTGCGAAGCCGAGCATGATGAAGATGCGCAAGTTTTCCTGGTGACGACTTCTGAGCGGTTGGCCAAAGACGTGTCGAAATTGATCGAGAGTCAGTTAAAAGGGCTCCAACGGGAGAAGATCGCGTCGAAGTCGATTGCGCGGCACGCGGTGGCCTTTGTGGTCACGACTATGGACGAGGCCATCGAGGTGGCGAACCAAATTGCAGCCGAGCATTTGACGCTTTCGGTAGACAATCCGTTCGACTATTTGGAGAAAGTCCGTCACGCGGGGGCCTTATTCCTGGGCCGGTATACACCGCCGTCTGTAGCGGATTACGTTGCCGGGCCGAATCACGTCTTGCCGACCGGCGGGTCTGCGCGGTTTTTTTCGGCTTTATCCGTCCATGACTATGTGAAGACCAGCAATATCGTGCACTACACGAAAGAGGAGCTGAGGAAGGTGAAAGATCATCTGGTGCGTCTCGCGCATATCGAAGGATTCGATGCGCATGCCAAGTCGGCTGAAAGCAGGTTCTCATGAAGAAGCGCGGATCGGCAGCACGGCAGGCCTCGATTCACCGCGCCACGAAAGAAACCGATATTTCCGTCGAGTGGACGATCGATGGCAGCGGGCAGGGGAAGATCGAGACGGGCATCCGGTTCTTCGATCACATGCTCGAACTGCTGGCGAAACACGGCTTCTTCGACCTGACGGTCACAGCCAAAGGCGACATCGATATCGATGAGCACCACACGGTTGAAGATGTTGGGATCGTGATGGGCAAGGCGTTGCACCAAGCACTGGGCGAGAAGGCAGGGATCAAGCGATTCGGGTTTGCCTCGGCGCCGCTCGACGAAACGCTCGCGCAGATCACGGTGGATCTGAGCGGCAGGCCGTATCTCGTCTATAACGTGGCGTTGCCGGATCGGAAGATCAAGGCCTTTGATCTCGGCCTGTTTGAAGATTTCTTCCAGGCCTTCGTGACGCATGGCGGGTTGAATCTGCACGTGAATCTCATGTACGGCCGGAACCCGCACCACATCATGGAAGCCATTTTCAAAGGTCTTGCCAAGGCTCTCGATCAAGCCACCATGCCGGAAGAGCGGTTGGCCGGGAAAGTCCTCTCGACGAAGGGGATGCTCTAGCCGGGTAGGACAGTGGAATAGCGTATCAATTGTGCAGGGCAGGCTTCTCAAGGGGAGCCTGCCTTTTTTGTTTGGACAGATGTATGTCTCGGTGGAATTGCTTTATGTGTGGGGTGGGCCTAGAATTTCATTGCTTCTGAATGGTGGGGACGTTTGGAAAATGCCGACAATTAGCGTGTTTTATGGAATTGTCATTAAAATGTTTTTCAATGATCATGCTCCACCGCATTTCCATGCGGAGTATGCCGAATTCAAGGCCACAGTAGATATTAGAAGCTTGCAGATACTGGAGGGTCAGTTGCCTCGCCGAGCGCTCGATCTTGTGCTGGATTGGGCCGAGTTGCATCGGGAGGAATTGCTCGGTGATTGGAATCTCTGCCGCGCTAAACAAGCTCCGAAGCCAATCGCTCCGCTCATGTAAGGAGGAGGACGATGTACTGGGATGTTGTTGAGGTAAAGCCGCTCGAAACGCTTGGATTGTTCGTGCGTTTCACGGACGGATTGACGGGTGAGGTTCGCTTTGAGCCCGAGCATCTCAGCGGAGTGTTTGCGCCGCTGAAGGATCCGGCCTACTTCAAGCAAGTGTACGTCGATCATGGCGCCGTGGCTTGGCCTGGTCAGATCGATCTGGCGCCAGACGCAATGTACCAAGAGATCAAAGCGAACGGGGTGTGGGTATTGGCGTAGAGGTGTTGATCCAGCCGGAAGAGCCGTTAGCGGGGAAAGTCCTGTCGACAAAGGGAATGCTGTAGGACAGCAGCAGCTGAGGATCTATGTTTGCAAATATTCGTCTGTACTCCGTGAGCGTGCTTAGCATGGCGCTACTTTTCATGCAAAATGGGTGTCATCGTGGTTCGAGTGCTTTGCAGCTAAAATTGGACAGCGCAGTTGAACGTAAGGCTTTGATCGACGAGCGCATTGTGGAGTGGGGTGCTCCCGACAGCAAAGCGCTACTCAGTGACGGGCGAGTTGTCTATACCTGGAAAATGCCGTGGACTAATAGTGGTGTAAACTACGCAGTGCAGGGTGGGCAGGCATACTCAAGTCAGCACTTGTGTACCGTTGCAATTACCGTTATTTCGGACAATACAGTCCAGAGTTACAATTACCGAGACTGTTGAAGTTTTCTGCCCCAAGCATAATAACAACAAGATCCGAGTCCCTTGCTATTCAGCTTCGCATCTGTGCCCGCATATCATCATTTTCGCGCTTATGTCGCCATCGTCTTCCCTACAACCGGGTGACTCGTTCCTTCTATTTCACTCTTTTCCTTACGATTTTAGTCAAGACCTGCCGTTTACGATTGGGCCGGGTGTATTTCTAGAAAATACTCCGCATGATGTCCTGCAGGGGGCTGTCCCTTCGGCACTAGCTGACTATATTCTGCCTGGGTACAACCTACCTGGCCATGGTACTCCCAATTGTTGTTTGCGCTGTTCGGGTGCGGAGGTGGTGCGTCTGGGACGCGAAGCGACTGATTTGTTCTTCATAGCTCTAGCTGCCTTTCGCCTTCACGCACCGCTAGGAATTGAAGTGGCAGGTCAATTCGAACTAGGTGATCAGAATGAAAAGATTGCAAGGCCTACGCTCTACGAGATTTGCTCACCTTGGCAGCCCAATGCCAATGCTCATTATTCGAGTGCCGATCTAGGTGTGGTCGCGGACATTGCTGCCAGGTGGATGCACATTGGTCAGGCTGGCCTCATGCGCTTGATAAGCGCGGGAGTTCTGTTTGCCCAAATATCCTGCGGTCACTCAAAATCACTGCAGATGGCTTACTTGGCTTTGTTCGCAGCCCTGGATGCTCTGTTTGTGCCTCAGGGCAACAAGGCCAGGACTCTCGCTTGGCGTGTTGAGAGCTTTTTATCAGGATTCCCATTTCCCGATTCACTCAGCGACTGGCTGGAGCGAGAGTATAAACAAGGCCGAAACAATTTGGCTCATGGCGTGCAGGATGTGGTGCCATGAACAAGAACGCGAAACCACAGGGTAGAGGCTTTCGGAAGACTCCATGAGATTACACGGCTATCTTTGCTTGGCTTTTTCTCCCTTGATGACCAGAAATTAGGATCTCTTTCGTCGCTATCCGGCACCAGGCTGCAAAGAGAACTGGACAATCTCGGACAAGCTGCAGGTCGGTATGTCAACGGGCAGCGATTCTGGTGCTCATAGCCCGTGGGAAAGTTTGCGCTGAAAGTTTTGAGATCAGAAAAAGATACCACGAATCCCTACTCAGGATTGTGAGATCGGTGATCTGGGGTAGGAATATGGATATCGTTATTTGCTCATCTCCGTACGAATCTAGGGGCAATGGGGTGTGTAGGGCGAATTCCGTTGGCGGAGTTGGAGCTCTGATGATGGAAATGGTGAAAGTTTTGACCGTAAGCGGTATTCAAGAGATGGAAGTCTCAGCTTTGCCTGAGGGCAATAGACTTGAATATTACGCTGCCAAGCAATTTCTAGATATCTATAACAGAGGTCGCACCGTACGGTGCGAAATCGATTTACTGCAAGACTCCCCAGATATTGCTGGTCTTCCGGCTCCCTTTTACATCGAGGTAGCAACTGTTTTCGACCGACGAACAGATGCACCTAAGATCCTTGGTAGAGCAGACGGTACTGGAGGTGTTCGCGAAATTCACGCGGCGATTGAACAAGTAAACAAAATTCTCGTTGATAAGGCGACTAAGAGATACGGAGTGGCTAATTGCATTCTCGTGATTCGTCACGGAGTCCCAATATTCAGCGGCGACGACTTCCGCCGTTTTGCCGAGGAATTTGTCATTCCCGCAACGCATGAATTCAGCGGGATTTACCTGTTAGCTTTCCATGAGGAAAACGGTTTGCTTCATGTTGGACAGGACCTCATCCGCCTGTTTCCGATGGAGGGTTAGTGTTGGATGAACTGTCGGGCGAACGAGGGGGTGTATGTCAAGTTTTGGGGCAGGCCTGAGCAACTCTCTCTTGATTGCCAAGATGCCAGCATGGGTTTGGCTCTCCATGGTTGAGCATTACAGTGAGCATGGTCAGTAGCTTGTGGATAGGTCCGGGGAAAAGGATTGAGATTGGGCTCATGTGGATTGGCAAACCGGCTCTAAGCTGGATTAAGAGCACGCTTTTACGACGGTCGAAGAGAATGCACGGAAGTCGGCCAGCTGTTTGGTGGTAATGGCTTGTACTACTTCCAGATTCAGGCGGGTGTATTCGTGGACGGCGATATTGTGGAAGCCGACTATCCGCTGCATGCGAGTTGCGAGATTGGCTGGCAGGATGCCGGCGGTTTGCAGCAGCGTAAACGCATCGCGACTTTCCTGCGGGGCTCCAAGGCGGCGCTGGTGACCACATACATAGCAAGGTCAATGGCGGTCTCGCAGGCCCGCTGAAAATTTAAGATGATGGCGTCCTGCTTGGTCTGATTCGCCATCAGATTCTGATTATCCCCTGCATATTCTTCGAGAACGCGCTGAAGGCAGCGTTCGATACTGGCTGCTTTATTGAGGATGACATCGTAAGCCATAGACGACCCCACTCTCAGCGATTCTCTTTAAGATATCTCGTCGTTCCTCGTTCAGCCTGCCATAGTCCGAATACACATACATTTCGAATTCCCGCCTGGCCTGTTCATCCGGTGCATTCAGGCAAGTTCCTGTGGAGAGCACTTGCATCCGCATGACCGTTGACGCGCTGCGCAAATCGACGAGATCGACGTCGCGACGGAGTTGGATGGCGATGTCTTGGGCCAGTTCGAAGCGACGGATGGCGGGGATTGGGTCGCGGGCGAGCACGGCAAGATCCACGTCGCGGTCCAGACGGGCAGTCCCCTTTGTCTGTGAGCCAAAGCGGTATAGGGAGATGAGTCCTGGGACTGACTTGTTGAGATATTCGATAAGCGCGTGATCGTCCATGTTGGTGCTGCCTTTTGTGTTTGCTCAGGCTACTGGTTCAGTCTGGCCCTGTCAATCTTCGCAGGGGAGTCTTTCCGACGGTTGCACGGATGCTTGCTAAGGCTGCTCAGGTCGTTTGCTAGTGGCAGGTTGCCGCTGGTTGCGGTATTGTTACGGCTTTCCGGGGATTGGACGGACTCATGATCGCAATCATCGACTACGGCATGGGAAATTTGCGCAGCGTTCACAAGGCGTTTGAGGCCGTCGGCCATCAAGCGGTGGTGACACGCGATGCGGGCGTGATCAGGAGCGCCAGCCACGTCGTGTTGCCCGGGGTCGGGGCCTTCGGCGATTGCATGGCAAACCTCGAACAGTATGGGCTGGTCGATTCCGTTCGCATGGCGGTTCAATCGGGTAAACCGTTCCTGGGAATTTGTCTGGGGCTGCAGCTACTGTTTACGGAAAGTGAAGAGTTCGGCATGCATAAGGGGTTGGACATCATTCCCGGCAAGGTACGGAGGTTTGCCGCTGATCCCACGTTGAAAGTCCCCCATATGGGGTGGAATCAAGTGGATGTGCAGCGTGCCTGCCCGGTGTTTGCCGGGATCCCGAACGGTGCGAATTGGTATTTTGTCCATTCGTATTTTGTCGATCCTGTCGAGAAACAGATTGCAGCGACGACGACGACCTATGGGATTCCTTTTGTCTCAAGTATTTGGAAGGACAATGTCGTGGCCTGCCAGTTTCATCCTGAGAAGAGCCAGGCTGTTGGCCTGCAACTGATCAAGAATTTCGGGGCCTGGACGTGAGCGCCGCGACTCCTCATATTCGGAGGATAGTCTTGGTGTGTCTGGCTGGAGCTGCCTTGGCCGGGGCGGGGTGCAGCGGGTCGAAGGTGACGACGAAGGCGTCGAATGAGCTACCGAGGTATCAGGTGAAGACGATGGCCTTCGTCCCCTTCACGACGATAGCCACGCCGCAGGTCCGTGATCAGGGAGATCCGTTCATGTCGACGCCGCAAAGCGTTCGCCGGTCGGATATTTCGGTCGGGGTGCCGTCAAACGTGGAGCCTCCGCCCCGGCAGACGGTCATCGTACCGGCTGTTGCGGCAGAGAAGGTGACGCAGCTCTTCTGGTCCCGGCTTCGACATCGCACAGGTGTCGTCGTCTCGTCACCGGGCGATACGGGGAAAGCCGCTGCCTCCCTTGGCGAAGATCCGCTGAAGACTACGCCGGAAATAGCGGCGGCGGCCGTGGCCAAGAAGCTGAAGCAGGATGCCGCCTTGATCGGGCAGGTGTTGGTCTATCAGGAGCGAGTGGGCAGTCGGCTCGGAGCGAACCCTCCGGCCTCTGTCGGGTTTGAGGTCAAAGTGGTGGCAGCGGATGGGCAGGTGTTGTGGGTTGGCAACTACTATGAACGCCAGCGGCCGATGACCGAAGACTTCATGGGGTTCATCCATCGCTGGGCATTCGTCACAGCGGACGAGCTGGCGGAGTACGGTGTGGATGAAGTGTTGAAAGAATTTCCATTCGGATCAGGGGGAGAGAAGTAACGTGCTTGTGATTCCAGCTATCGATTTGAAAGACAGGCGTTGTGTGCGGTTGCGCCAGGGCGATATGGCCGCAGAGACGGTGTACTCGGAGGATGTCCCGGCGGTAGCTCGGAAGTGGCAACAAGGCGGGGCCGGTCTCATTCATGTCGTCGATTTGAACGGCGCGGTTGATGGAGAGCCCAGGAATCTTCCGCAGATCGAAGCGGTGATGAAGACGGTGAGTGTGAAAGTGCAGGTCGGTGGCGGAATTCGCACGATCGAGACGGTGCGACGCTATCTCAATGCCGGTGTGTCGCGCGTGGTGCTCGGGACCGCGGCGCTCACGGATCGCGCGTTTCTTGAACAGGCCTGCCGGGAATTTCCGCAGCGCATTCTGCTCGGGCTCGACGCGCGTGACGGCAGGGTGGCGGTGAAGGGGTGGACGGCCGTATCGGACACGAAGGCGATCGATCTGCTCAAAGATCTTGCCGGGCTCGCGATCAGTGCGGTGATCTATACCGACATCTCGCGCGACGGTATGCTGAGCGGGCCCAATATTCCGGCGCTGCAAGAGGTGGTTGACCACTCAGCTTTTCCCGTCATTGCCTCGGGTGGCATCACGCGTGTGGAGGATCTGCAAGCCGTTCATGCGCTCGGCCCTCGCATCGAAGGCGCGATCGTGGGGAAGGCGCTGTATGACGGGAAGTTGGATTATGCGGCAGCGGTAGCGGCCTTGGGCGCACGATGTTGACGAAGCGCATCATTCCTTGCCTCGATGTCAAAGACGGCCGGGTGGTGAAGGGCGTGAGCTTCGTTAATCTTCGTGATGCGGGCGACCCGGTAGATGTGGCGGCGGTCTATGATCGCGAAGGGGCGGACGAGTTGTGCTTTCTCGATATCACCGCGTCGCACGAAAATCGAAAGACGATTATCGATGTGGTCAAACAAACCGCCGCGCGCGTGTTTATGCCCGTGACGGTTGGAGGCGGGGTTCGGGCACTCGATGACATCCGCGCCTTGCTCAATGCCGGCGCCGATAAAGTGAGCATCAATACAGCGGCGGTCCAACGGCCGGAATTTGTGCGAGAGGCGGCGCAGAAATTCGGGACTCAGTGTATCGTCGTCGCGATCGATGCGAAGCGCAGTATCACGCCCGGTCGATGGGAAGTCTTTACGCATGGCGGGCGCAAGTCCACCGGGCTCGATGCGGTGGAGTGGGCGAAGCGGATGGAAACCTACGGGGCAGGCGAGATTTTGCTGACAAGCATGGATCAAGACGGTCAGCAAAGCGGCTATGATTTAGGACTAACGGCGGCAGTGTCAGAAACCGTCTCGATCCCAGTGATCGCATCAGGCGGGGTTGGGACGCTCGAGCACCTCTATGACGGGTTCACCAAGGGGAAGGCCGACGCGGTGTTGGCGGCCTCGATTTTTCACTTCCGGACGTATACGATTCCACAGGCCAAAGAATATTTACGCGAGAAAGGCGTGCCGGTCAGGTTTGATCAAGCCGCACCGGTTTCGTGACATCATGGGACAAGACGACGGAGCACAGGCGTTCAAGTTTGATGCGCAGGGGCTGATTCCAGCCGTTGTGCAGGACTGGCTGGACGGCACGGTCTTGATGGTCGGGTATATGAACCAGGATGCGTTGAATCAGACCGTGGCCACCAAAACGGTCCACTTCTGGAGCCGGTCGCGACAGAAACTCTGGGAAAAGGGTGAGACATCCGGGAACAAGCTCCTTGTGAAAAACCTCTTTGTGGATTGCGATCGCGATACCATTCTCGTGAAGGCGCAACCGGTCGGGCCGACTTGTCACACCGGAGAACGGGCTTGTTTTTTCACGGCCATGGACGAGTCGGGTGGAGTGGGCGCCGGTAAAACCGACGAGGCTGCCGGTGGCATCCTTGAGGCGGTGCTGCGAACGATCGAAACACGTCGTGCCAATCCCCAGCCGGGATCCTACACGACGAAGCTCTTCGAGGGAGGGCACGACAAGATCCTCAAGAAGGTGGCAGAAGAAGCCGGTGAAGTGTTGTTGGCGTCGAAGGGCGGAAAGAAAGAGGAAATCATTTACGAGATTGCCGATCTGTTTTTTCATACGCTCATGGTCTTAGGCTACCATGACATTCCTCTGTCCGTGATCTATCAAGAGTTGGCGAAGCGGTTTGGGAAGTCCGGCCTCAGGACGGAACCATAGCCAGGGAGGGCACGGTGAGTACCTGTATTTTTTGCCGTATCGTCGATGGCAGCATTCCCGCAAAAGTGGTGTATCAGGACGAGCATACATTAGCGTTCGATGATGTCAGCCCTCAGGCACCCGTTCACACCTTGGTCATTCCAAAGCGGCATGTCGCAGCCGTTCAGGATTTCGGCGAGGAAGATCAAGCGTTGCTTGGCCGCTTGCTCTTGACTTGCAGACAGGTCGCCACAGACAAGGGCCTTGCGGAACCGGGTTATCGAATTGTGGCCAATACAGGGCGAGACGGAGGACAAACTGTTTTTCACCTGCATTTTCATGTGCTTGGTGGGCGTCACCTCGGCTGGCCTCCGGGCTAACCGGTCCCCCTCATAATTGACAGGGTTTGAAGCGGTCTGATACCCTGACCAGTCAAATTTTCCGATCATTTACAGGCTAGCTCGTCGGTCGACCTTGACGGGTGCAAAGGAGCCAGGACTCTCGTGGGCCGAGGCCTGATTTCTGACGACATCATCAACCAGATTCGTGACCGGATCGATATCGCGGATATCGTCGGCCATCATGTCTCGCTCACCAGAGCCGGGCAGAATCTGAAGGGATTGTGTCCGTTCCATCAGGAAAAGAGTCCGTCGTTTACGGTGAGCCCGTCACGGCAGATTTTTCATTGTTTCGGCTGTGGGGCCGGCGGCAATGTGTTTGCTTTTTTGACGAGGATTACGGGAGCCAGTTTCCCCGAAGTGGTGCGCGATCTGGGCCGAAAGGTCGGGATCGAAGTTCAGGAGTCGGCCGGGGACAATCCGCAGGCTGCTCAGTTCGGGCGTATCGAGCAAGTGAACCAGGCCGCGTCTTCGTGGTTTCACAAGAATCTACAGGATGCAAAGGCCGGGGAGCCCGCACGAGCTTATCTCGCCGAGCGGGGCATCGAACCGGCCACGATTACGCGATTTGCCATCGGTGTGGCGTTGGGGGAATGGGAAGCCTTGATCAGGGCGTTGACGCATCAAGGGTTTACGGCAGGTGATCTGGCGGCGGCTGGGTTGACCGTTGCGCGGGAGCAGGCGGGGAAAGGGGCCACGGGTTTCTATGATCGATTCAGAGCCCGCGTCATGTTTCCGATTGTCGACATGCGCAAGCGTGTCGTGGGATTCGGCGGACGGACGCTCGGAGACGGCACCCCCAAGTATTTGAATTCCCCTGATACGCCGCTATTCAAAAAGGGCCAGACCCTGTTTGCCTTCGACCAGGCGCGCGAAGCGATCGCTCGAACGAAGACCGTGATCGTGGTGGAGGGCTATTTCGATGCTATTGCGTTGCATCAGGCCGGGATCACCCATACCGTAGCCACGCTCGGCACGGCGCTGACGGCGGAGCACATTCAAGCCCTCCGGCGATTTGCGACGAATGTCGTATTGCTGTTCGATCCGGATGCCGCCGGTGTGCGAGCGGCGCTGCGAGGATTGGATCTGTTTGTAAACAGCGGGCTCGGGGTCAAGGTGGTGACGTTGCCGGACGGAGACGACCCTGACACGTACGTTCGGAAAGCCGGAGCAGAGGCATTTGCGCGACTCGAGGCGGCGGCTCCGAGCCTGTTAGACTATGCGTTGGAGCATAGCGTGAAAGAGGCCGAGTCCGGATCGCTCGAAGGCCGGATACGCAGCGTGGATGAAATCTTACGCATCCTTCAGAAGAGCGAACATCCGATCGAACGGGAAGAACGGCTGCGAGTGGTTGCGGAGCGGTTGGGGATCAATCAGCAGCGTTTGATTGAACGGTATCCGGCGTTGATAGCTGAGCAGCGGAAACCCTCCGGTTCACCGACCCCGTCACCGAAACCCGTACCGGCTTTCAAAGGTGTGCCCGAGGAGCGGGATCTCGTGTTTTTGCTGTTGCAGGGGAAATTGTCTCCGGCGGATATCCGCCGGTTAAAGCCGGAACTTTTTTCAATCCCGGCCTGTCAGAAGCTTGTGGCTTGTGCGTTGGCGCATCTGGGGACGGATGGACGTGTCGAAGTACGAGCGTTCCTCGATGCGGCGATGGACGATCCAGACTGTGGGGCGTTGGCCACCGAATTCTCGCTGCGGGACGACCATTTCGATGATCTCCCGGAGCATATCAAGGGCTGCCTGGATCAGCTGGACCGGAAGCGCTCTGAGGCGACCATGCGCGAGCTCATCTCGCGCCTCAAAGGGGCTGAACGTGAAGGACGTTGGGAAGACGTGCAGTCGATCAATCTGCAAGTGAACGAATTGCAAATGCGGAAAGCCGGCACGCCAGTCGCCGGCACAGTCTCATTGGTGAAGGAGTAGTTATGGCGAAGCAAGAGTTGCTCGGCGAGGTGAAGAAACTCATTACGATCGGGAAGGAAAAAGGCTTCCTGACCTATGATGAGCTGAATAACACCCTGCCGGCGGAGGTGGTCTCCTCCGACCAGTTCGGCAGCATCATGACGATGTTCGGCGAATTGGACATTGAGATTGTGGATGCGCCGGACGGCGAGCGGACGCAGAAACGCACCGAGCGGGGCGAGGCCGCCGACGATGCCGAGGAAGCGGAGAGCGAGACTGAGACGGAAGCCGAGGAGGAAAACGAAAAACCGATCGATCTGACACCCGGCGCGTTGAGCCGTACTGACGATCCCGTTCGCTTGTATTTGAAAGAGATGGGCAGCGTCGCCTTGCTGAGCCGTGAAGGGGAAATCGAGATCGCCAAGCGGATCGAAGAGGGGAAGAAGGAAGTAGCGTCGGTGATCTACGGTTTGCCGATGACCATCGAGTTTGTGCTGGCCCTGCGCGATCAGCTCAAGGATGGCAAGATCGATGTGCGGGAGATCGTGCCGGTGAAGGAGACCGAAGAAGAACTCGAGGAGGAGCAGCAGCCGATCGAGCGGGACTATGAAGAGCTGCGCGTGAAGACGCTGGAGGCGTTGAACACGGTCCGGAAAGTTTCGTTGTCGCTGAAGGCCCTCGTCGAGAAGGAAAAAACGATCGGCAACGATCCGGCGAAGCAAAAGCAATACAAGAAGCAATTCGATCTGGCCCGTCAGCAGGTCGTCGACAAAATTGAATCGGTGAATTTGCATGGCGTGTTGAAGGATCGTATGGTGCAGCGGGTGCGCGATCTGGCCGTGCAGTTCCGGATGGCCGAGCGGGAAGTCGCCAGCTGCCAGCGGCGCATTGGAATCGGCGGCGAGGCCGGTGCCGAGCAACTGAGGAAAATGTGCCGGACGAGGCCGGATTTTCTGGCCGTCAGACGAAAGGCCGGAGTGTCCGAAGAGACCCTCTCGGACATCAAGAAAATCTATCAGGCGGCGAAGGCGCGGATCAAACAGCTGGAAACGGAAGAGGCCTTGGTTTCGGCGGAGGAAATCAAAGATGCTGTGAAGCATCTGGATGTCGCCGAGGATAAGGTCAAGCGCGGGAAAGCGGAGCTGGTTGAGGCCAATTTGCGCCTTGTGGTGAGCATTGCCAAGAAGTATACGAACCGAGGATTGCAGTTTCTGGATCTCATCCAGGAAGGCAATATCGGGCTGATGAAGGCGGTGGATAAGTTTGAGTATCAGCGCGGGTACAAGTTCAGCACTTATGCCACGTGGTGGATCCGGCAGGCGATCACTCGGGCCATTGCGGACCAGGCTCGTACGATCCGCATTCCGGTGCACATGATTGAAACGATCAATAAGCTGATCCGGACGTCACGGCATCTTGTTCAGAAGCTGGGCCGTGAGCCGTTGCCGGAGGAAATTGCCGAGCGGATGGACTTGCCCCTCGACAAGGTCCGGAAGATTCTCAAGATCGCGCGCGAGCCGATTTCTCTGGAGACGCCGATCGGGGAAGAAGAAGACAGCCATTTGGGCGATTTTATCGAGGACAAGAAGGCGGTCTCCCCGCTGGAAGCCGCGATCCGGTACGATTTGCAGCGCCAGATCAACAGTGCGCTGGAAACCTTGACCCCGCGCGAAGAAAAAGTCTTGCGCAAGCGGTTTGGGATCGGCGAAGCCACCGACCATACGCTGGAGGAAGTCGGGCAGGATTTTGAAGTGACTCGTGAGCGTATCCGGCAAATCGAGGCAAAAGCACTGCGCAAGTTGCGGCATCCAAGCCGGAGCAAAAAGCTGCGAAGCTTTGTCGAAAGCGTGTAAATCAAGGCCGCCCGTGGGCCATTTGACTCCATTGAGAGGCGCGGCCTAGAATCATCCGACCTGTGTCGGGTGAGCAGAGAGAGCGTGAATCACCGGTTCACCCGATCGGGCCCATAGCTCAGGTGGTTAGAGCGGCTGACTCATAATCAGCTGGTCCTAGGTTCAAGTCCTAGTGGGCCCACCACATCTGGCGTGGCCCGTTGCGCCCCGAGTCGTCTCACTACGAATGTCGTGTGAAGGAGTCCGTTGAGCCAGAAACTGTCCCCCCTGCTCGCCCTGCAAAAACTGGATCTCCGCATTCTGGAGATTACCGAACAACGTCGGAAAATACCTGAGCGGCTGAATATCGCCGAAGCGCCGCTTCGCGAGGATGCGCAGTTGCTGGCCGACGCGAAGGCGGGGGTTGACGCGCTGGTGAAAGAGCGGCGTACGCACGAAAAAGACCTTGAAATCCACGAAGCACAGACCGAGAAAATGAAGTCGCACGCCGCGAGCTTGAAAACGAACAAGGAGTATCAAGCGCACTTGTTCGAAATTGAATTGGCGAACAAAAAACGTGGAGAGTTCGAAGAAAAAATCTTGGTCTCAATGGACAAGATCGACCAGCTGCAAGGGACGATCAAGGAGTTGCAGGGGAAAGTGAATGCGGCGCAGGCCGTGTTTGCCAAGGAAAAACACGCGCTCGATGCGACGGACAAGGAGCTCGCCACGGAGCTGGCCCAGCTGGAGGCTGAACAGCGCGCGGCGGCGAAACAGATCGACCCAAATCTGCTTGCGCGCTATACGCACATCAAGCTGTCCCGGAAAGACGGGGCGATTGCCGCTGTGCGTGAAGGGATGTGCGCCGGATGCCGGCTCCAGATCCCGCCGCAGTTGATCGCGCAAGTCAGACGATCCGACGATCTCCACGTATGCCCCTACTGCCGCCGAATGCTCTATTGGGAAGGCGAGATCCCGACCGAATCCGCTTCGGCGCTGAGCGTGGCCAGAAAGAACGATCTGGAAGTCGGCGAGTCGGTTTAGGTGCGTCCTGCCAGTACGGCTTGGGTGGTCTTGAAGTGTAGCTTCGCGACATGCGCCAGCCGTTCCTCCCCGTGTTTTTTCATCACCATTCTAGCGGCCACTTCCACGGTAGACGAGGCTCCTTTCGGAAGCGACGTGCCCACCTCCTCCGATAATCGTTTGAGTCGAATCAAAAACTCGGCGCGCGCGAGGATCGACGCGGCGGCGACGGCTATGTCGGACTCGGCTTTTGGTCGCTGTTCCAGCATGATCGTGCGGCCCTTGGCTTGGAGCGCGCTCAGAATCAGCCGCTCATCTCCGAATTGATCCGCAATCGCTCGACCGCACGACACCTTGTCGAGCAGATTTTCCAGGGCACGGGCGTGGCCCCAGGCCAGTAAGCGATTCAAGTTCTTAATCTTTGCGTACAGTTCATTGTATTTCTGCGGGCCAATGGCGACGATGCTGTGGGGGCAGATGGTTTTGATATCCGGCGCCATGTCGAGGATCCGACCGTCCGAGATCTTCTTGCTGTCCCGCACGTGCATGAGGGCAAGCTCACCTTGGGTGACGGCGTCCACAAAGACGGCAGCAATGACGAGCGGGCCGAAGTAGTCGCCTTTTCCCGATTCGTCGATGCCGATACGTTCGACCGATGTATGGGTAACTGCCACTACGTGCTCCCGGTAGAAATTTTATCGAGGGCGCGGTAATCTAACGAATCGAAGCGGGGCGGTCAATTGAGTCGCACGCCTGTTCGACTGAGTCGCACGCCTGTTCGACGAGTGATGCTCAAGGGAGAGTCTATGATAGCCAGGATACGGAACATTCGACAGGTTGTGATTGGAGCGCTGCTGGGCACATTGTTGGGGATCGGCGGATGTGAAACCAATCCCTACACGGGTCGCTCGCAGTTGCTCATGACATCGGTTGAGCAGGAAAATCAGATGGGTGCGCAAGCCTACAGCCAGGTGAAGAGCGACCCGAAGATGCGGCAGTCCCAGGATCTACGTGAGATCGAGCCGGTGAAGCGCGTTGCGGCGCGGATTATTGAAGCAGCCAAACGGTCGAAGTACGGCGAGATGGCCCAGCAGTTTCAGTGGGAAGTGACCGTGATTAAAGAAGATAAGACGCTGAATGCCTTTGCGCTGCCGGGTGGAAAGATGGCGGTCTATACGGGAATCTTTTCGGTTGCCAAGACGGAGGCCGGTCTTGCCGCGGTGATGGGCCATGAAGTGGTTCATGCCCTGGCGCGCCATGGCGCCGAGCGAATGAGTCAGGGGCAATTGACGAACGCCGCCCTGCAGGTGGCAGGAGCAGCAGCCGGCGCCAGCGGCGGCGGTGGCTTGATGTCGCAAGCGGCGATGGCCGCGCTTGGTGTCGGCGCCCAGGTCGGGGTCTTGTTGCCGTTTAGCCGAAAGCACGAGTCTGAGGCCGACTATATCGGGATCCTCCTGGCGGCGGACGCAGGGTATGATCCGCGGGAGTCGGTAGGGTTGTGGGAGCGGATGGCACAGGTGTCAGGAGGCGGTGGTCCTGCCGAATTTATGTCTACTCATCCAGGACACGAGACACGCATCGAACAGCTCAAGAAGTGGATGCCGGAAGCCATGGCTATCTACCAGGCGAGACAGCCTGTCCCTCCAATGCTCTTGCCCGTGGCGCCGTAGTGGACACCTGGTTGACACGCTGCTCTTGAAAGCCGGGAATTCCAGCCCTATAGTACAGGTGCGCGAGAGAGGAGACTGGGTGATCGCTCGGCACCTTGCGTGCCGGGAGGAAAGTCCGGACTCCATGGGCGGGGCGCTGGGTAATTCCCAGGCGGAGCAATCCGACACCTGCACCACAGAAAACAAACCGCCGATGGCCAAGGCGACGGGATCCCATCTAATCGCTGCGGATCAGGTAAGGGTGAAACGGCGGGGTAAGAGCCCACCGCAGGGATGGTGACATCGCTGGCACGGTAAGCGTCGCCCGGTGCAAGGCCAAATAGGAAGACACGTATCGCGCTCGTGAGAGTGCGGCACAACGACTGGCCCGGTCGAGGTCTTCGGGTAGGTCGCTCGAGGTTCGGGGTAACTCGAATCCCAGAGAAATGATCACCCAGGCATGAACTCCGGTTCATGCGGGACAGAATCCGGCTTATAGGTTTCCTCGCTCGCGCTTTTTTCATTGTTGGCAGTGCTTCAGTTTTTCTTCTCTGCCCTGCTGCTGCGGGAGATGCCTCTGGCGGCTCTTGACCCTCATCTGGCGCGGTGTTAGGATCTCGCATTCTTTCCTATTGATATTGCACAAATTTCCGTGTGGATTGGCCAGAGGTTCTAGGGAGGCCATTTCGTGAAGGGCTGCACGTTCTTGAAAACAGTACTCCGGGCATCCGGGGGAGGGAAACGATATGAAGCTCAACGGGTCTGAGATATTGATCGAGTGTCTCAAGCGGGAGGGGGTCAAAACGATCTTCGCGCTTCCCGGTGGCGTAGTCCTCAAGATATTCGACATGCTTCATCAGCAGAAAGACTTAGACGTCATCTTGACGCGGCATGAACAGGGTGCCGGCCACATGGCCGAAGGCTATGCCAAGGCGACGGGGAAAGCGGGCGTGTGCTTGGTGACGTCCGGTCCCGGCATGACCAACGTCATTACCGCCTTGGCTGATGCCTACATGGATTCCGTTCCGTTGGTCTGTTTCAGCGGCCAGGTGCCCACGAGCCTGATCGGCAACGATGCGTTTCAAGAGGCCGACAATATTGGATTGAGCCGCCCTTGCACGAAGTACAACTTTCTCGTGAAGGATGTAAACGATCTTGCGATGACCATCAAGGAAGCGTTTTATATCGCGACGACAGGCCGCCCGGGTCCCGTCCTTGTCGATATCCCTAAAGACGTATCGATGGCCACAACGGAATTCGTCTACCCCACCTCTGTCTCAATTCGCGGGTATAACCCGACGTATGACGGCAACAAGTGGCAGATCAAGCAGGCGGCCGAAGCCATCATGAAGGCCAAGAAGCCGATTCTCTATGTCGGTGGCGGCGTCGTGTTTTCAGGCGCTTCGGCAGAATTGATCGAGCTGGCGGAACTAACGCAAATCCCTGTCGATATGACCCTCATGGGGCTCGGGGCATTTCCGGGAGAACACCAGCTCTCCTTGGGGATGCTGGGTATGCACGGCACCTATCAGGCCAACATGGCCATGCACTATTCTGATCTTGTGATTGCAATCGGGGCGCGGTTTGATGATCGCGTGACGGGAAAGGTCTCGGAGTTCTGTCCTCATGCCAAGGTCATTCATGTGGATATCGATCCGACATCGATCAGAAAGAACATCAACGTCGATATTCCGATCGTCGGGGATTGCAAGACCGTTCTGCGGGAGCTGAATCAGATTCTCCGCGCGTCGGTCAACGGGGAACAGAAGGAATTACGAAAGCCCTGGTGGAAGCAAATCCGTGAGTGGGAATCCGCTCATCCGTTGGCGTATCAGCAGGATGCGGACGGACCGATCAAGCCCCAGCACGTGGTGAAGCGGTTGTATGAACTGACGAAGGACCGGGACCCGATCGTTTCAACCGATGTGGGCCAACATCAGATGTGGGCCGCCCAATATTTCAAGCTGGCCAAGCCGAATCGCTGGTTGACGTCCGGTGGGCTGGGGACCATGGGCTTTGGGTTTCCCGCGGCGATGGGCGCGCAGGCGGCGTTTCCTGGTCGGTTGGTGCTGTGCATTGCTGGGGACGGCAGCATTCAGATGAATATGCAGGAGATGGCCACGGCGGTGGTAAGCAAGCTTCCTGTGAAGATCATCGTCCTGAATAACCGGTTCCATGGCATGGTGCGGCAGTGGCAGGATTTGTTCTACCAGGGCCGCTATGCCTCCAGCGACCTCGAGAATACGCCGGACTTTGTGAAGTTGGCGGAAGCCTATGGGGCCGTCGGGTTGCGCGCGAACAAGGTGGGCGATCTCGACGCGGTGCTGAAGGAAGCCATCGCGGTGGACGGGCCGGTGATTGTGGATGTGCCGACGTATCGGTTTGAAAACGTGTATCCAATGATTCCGGCCGGAGGGTGTAACCACGAGATGATCTTGGAAGATCCGCCGGAGTTGAAAAATAAACAGGCGAGCACATCCAAAGTGACGCCGGACGGTACCGATACCGTCTTGACCGCCTAAGGCATTCGAATATGGAACACATCATTTCCGTCACGGTCGAAAATAAGTTTGGCGTGTTGTCCCGTGTGGCCGGGCTGTTCAGTGGCCGGGGTTTCAATATCGAGAGTCTTTCGGTGGCGCCGACGCTGGATCCTTCGATGTCGCAGATGACGATCGTGACCTCGGGCGACGATCGCATCATCGAACAGATCGTGAAGCATCTCAATAAGCTCATCGACGTGATCAAGGTCGTCGATCTGAACGAGAGCGAGTTCGTGTCGCGCGAGACGGCTTTGATCAAGGTGCATACCAAGGCCGAAGATCGTGCTGAGGCGCTGAGAATCGCGGACATTTTTCGCGCCAACGTCATCGATTCGACGCCGGCGACCTATACCATCGAGGTCACGGGCGATCCGAAAAAGATTGAAGCCATCATCAATCTCCTGCAGCCGCTTGGGATCAAGGAATTGACTCGAACCGGGCGAGTGGCCGTGGCGCGAGAGCCGATTCGAGCGAGCGCGGTGCAGCCCAAGAAGGTGGCGCGCGAGTAGTTTGGAGTTTACGGGGCTATCTATTTCTGAAACAGGGCGTTCCTGAGGAGTGCATGATGAAGATTTATTACGACAAAGATGCCGACATTCAGCAGATTCGCAATAAGAAAGTGGCCGTGATCGGCTATGGCAGCCAGGGTCACGCGCACGCCCTCAATATGAAGGAGAGCGGCGTCAATGTGGTGATCGGTGTGCGTGAAGGTGCGTCCTGGAAAAAGGCGGAGCAGAGCGGGCTCAAAGTCATGCCGGTCGCCGATGCCGTTAAGGCCTCCGATGTGGTGATGATCCTGGCGCCCGATGAAATGCAGGCCGTGATCTATCGCCAGGATATTGCGCCGAACCTGAAGCCCGGTTCATATCTCGCGTTCGGGCACGGGTTCAACATTCATTTCGGCCAGATTGTGCCTCCGGCGGATATCAACGTGTTTATGGTCGCTCCCAAAGGGCCGGGGCACCTGGTTCGTTCGGAGTATACGAAAGGCAGCGGGGTGCCGTGCTTGCTCGCCGTTCACCAGGATCCGAGCGGGACGACGCGGCAGGTGGGCTTGGCCTATGCCAGTGCCGTCGGCGGCGGCCGTGCAGGCATCATCGAAACCAATTTCCGCGAGGAAACGGAAACGGATCTCTTCGGTGAGCAGGCGGTGTTGTGCGGTGGGCTGACGTCGCTGATTCAGGCGGGCTACGAAACGTTGACGGAAGCCGGTTATTCGCCGGAGATGGCCTATTTTGAATGTCTCCATGAGGTCAAGTTGATCGTCGATCTGATCTATCAGGGCGGCATTGCCAACATGCGGTACTCGATCAGCACCACGGCCAAGTACGGGGATATCACCCGCGGGCCCAGAGTGGTGACCGAACAGACGAAGCAGGAAATGAAAAAGATCCTCGGTGAAATTCAGACCGGTCAGTTTGCCAAAGAGTGGGTGCTCGAGAATCAAGCCAATCGTCCCGTCTATAATGCGTTGCTTGCCAAAGGCGAAGCGCATCCCATCGAGGCCGTGGGGGCCAAGCTCCGGGCGATGATGCCCTGGCTGAAGAAAGATCAGCTGGTCGACAAGACCAAAAATTAGAAGGGGCGAGCCCTGTGGCTGATCGTGCCGTCGGTGTCCCGTTTGCCAAAGAAGGATTTCCCTTCATTGGGGCGGCAGCGGGCGTTACACTCTGTGCCGGATGGTTGGGGTGGACGCCGGTCGCCGTGGTGGGGGCAGGTTTCACGCTTTTCGTATCGTGGTTTTTCCGTAACCCTGCGCGGGTCATTCCGGAAGGTTCCGGACTGGTCGTTGCGCCGGGCGATGGAAAAGTCATCGCCATCGAAGAAGAGTTTGAGCCTCGTTATCTCAAAGAGCGCAGCCTCCGCGTCACGATTTTTCTCAACGTGTTCGATGTGCATATCAACCGGATTCCCTGCGAAGGGGTCATTGAGGATGTCCAGTATCAGCCGGGGCTCTTTTTGGTCGCCAGTAAGCCGGAGGCGACGATAAAGAATGAGCAGAACGCGCTGATGATCACAACGGTCAACGGGGCGAAGGTGTTGTGCGTGCAAGTGGCGGGACTCATCGCCAGGCGGATTGTCTGTTGGGTCTCTCCCAAAGAACGGGCGAGGCTGGGAGAGCGGTTTGGTTTAATCCGATTTGGTTCACGGATGGACACATTTCTTCCGATCGGTACGAAGCTGAGGGTGGCCGTAGGAGATCGAGTGAAAGGCGGGGAAACCATCTTGGGAGACCTACGATGAAGGGAACCGGCTTGCGACAATCGTTGGGGAAGGAAGCACGAAAGCGTCAGGCGATGCATCTGATTCCCAATCTCTTCACGACGGGGAACCTGTTCTGCGGCGTCTATGCCATCCTGTCTGTCTTCAATGCCAACTATATGGCGGCAGCGATTGCCATTTTGGTCGCGATGATTTTCGATGTGCTGGATGGAAAGTCGGCCCGACTGACAAACAGCACGAGCCATTTCGGATTGGAGTATGACTCCCTGTCCGATGTGGTGTCGTTCGGTGTCGCCCCGGGTCTCCTGATCTACTCCTGGGCGCTGAGCGGACAAGGCATGTTCGGTGTCGCTGTGATGTTCGCCTATGTCGCGATGGGAGCTGTGCGGCTCGCGCGCTTCAATTCAACGGTCGCGCTGGCTGACAGCAAGTACTTCACCGGGTTGGCGATTCCCGCGGCTGCTGGAGTGGTCGCATCGCTGGTGATTCTCGACCATCATATTGTCCGGATGGGGACGGAAGTGAAGCCGGTGTTGGTGCTGATCATCACGCTCGCCCTTTCGTTCCTCATGGTTAGTACGGTGAAGTATCGCAGCTTCAAGGATATGAAGTTCAAAGGCCGCCAGCAGATTACCTATCTCGTCTGGGGTATTCTTGCGCTCATGATGATTGCGGCCTGGCCTGAGGTGATGCTGTTTGTGGTATTTTCGGGCTATGCGTTGATGGGACCGACCGAACGATTGTTCTGGTTGATGGCGAAAGCCGTTGGGAAGAAACCTCTTTCCAAGTCTGACCAGCCTGTGATAGAACCCAAATCGTAAGGCGACGACGAGGAGTAGTACGCGAGCCGCACAGATTTGAGAGAGCCGGCGGGTGGTGCAAGCCGGTCTGTGTGTCGCCGAACTCGCCTCTGAGCCGAATCCGTGAACCCCGAGTAATGGATTCCGCTTCGCTCCCGTAAGGGGCCAATGAAGGGCGATGGATGACCGGATGTCATTCGTTGCCGAACCAGGGTGGTACCACGAAGCGCGCGAAGCCTTCGTCCCTGACCGTAATGGGGGGCGAAGGCTTTTTCTATTTGAGACTGCTGAAAAAGCTCCCCTGCAGTGTTCTCGGTCGTTCGACCCCTTCGGTGTACTGCGGCAGTACGCCTTGGGGATCGCCCTCTCTGCGGCCTTGCCCGTGGAGCGGCGCATCTCGGCGCGCCGGGGCTGAGTGGGTGAGAACGGGGGGGGCTGTTTGAGCATCCTGATGGAAGCGTGAGGGAGGAGAAACCATGGAACGGATGATTCGCATTTTCGATACGACATTGCGCGACGGCGAGCAGTCGCCTGGCGCCAGCATGAACGTGGAAGAGAAAGTCATGGTGGCGAAGCAGCTCGCGCGGCTCGGGGTCGATATCATCGAAGCCGGCTTTGCCTACAGTTCGCCCGGAGATTTTGAGGCGGTTCGCCGGATTGCGTTGGAGGTCGAGGGACCGACGGTCTGCAGTCTGGCGCGGGCTCGTCCGGAGGACATCGATCGGGCCTGGGAGGCGCTCAAAGGCGCGCCGAAGGCCAGGATTCATACGTTCCTCTCGACGTCCGACATCCATTTGAAGCATCAGTTCAGGATGACGCGGGAAGAGGCCAGGAAGCGCGCGGTCGAGATGGTGCAGCGCGCACGCGGTTATATGGCCGATGTGGAATTCTCCTTGATGGATGCGAGCCGCTCGGACCAATCGTACGTCTATGAGGTCATTGAAGCGGTGATTGCCGCCGGGGCGGGAGCGATCAATATTCCCGATACGGTGGGCTATGCCGTGCCGCAAGAGTTCGGCGCGTTGATCAAAGGGATTTTCGACAAAGTGCCGAATGCCAAGCAGGCCGTGATTTCAGTCCACTGCCACAACGACTTGGGTGTCGCAGTGGCGAATAGTTTGGCGGCGATCGTCAACGGGGCAGGCCAGGTGGAGTGCACGATCAACGGGATCGGCGAACGGGCCGGCAACACGTCGCTGGAAGAAATCGTTATGGGGCTCCGGACCCGGAAGGACTTTTATCAGGCCGATACCGGCATCCGGACGGAGGAGATTGCCAAGACGAGCCGGTTGGTGAGTAAGATTACCGGCATGGTCGTGCAGCCGAACAAGGCCATCGTCGGCGCCAATGCGTTTGCCCACACGTCCGGGATTCACCAGGACGGGCTGTTGAAGGATAAGACCACGTACGAAATCATGCGGCCGGAATCGATCGGATTGATCGAGAGCAAGATGGTCATGGGCAAGTTGTCCGGGCGTCACGCATTCCGGCAGCGATTGGAAGATTTGGGGTACAAGCTCAGCGAGGAAGAGCTTAACCACGCCTTTGAGCGTTTCAAGAAGCTGGCCGATCAGAAGAAGGAAATTTTCGAGGAAGATTTGGAAGTAATCGTATCGGAAGAGTTGGCCAAGATGACCGAGCGGATTGTGTTGAAGTCGTTCCATGTCGAAAGCGGTACGAGTCTTGTGCCGACGGCGACGGTGGAATTGAACATTGACGGTCAGGTGATCAAGGAATCAGGCACCGGCGACGGGCCGGTCGATGCGGTCTATCGGACGATTGCGGCGATCACGAAGACGAAGAGTAAGCTGTTGATGTTCGGGGTCAACGCCATTACGGGCGGGACAGACGCCCAGGGAGAAGTCTCCGTGCGCGTGGAGGAAGACGGCCGCACGGTCTCAGGTCATGGAGCCGATACGGATATCATCATGGCTGCGGCTCGGGCCTACCTCAATGCGTTGAATCGACTCGCGTATATGGCCTCGAAGCAGGCGGAGGGGGAGCAGAAAGTCCGCTTGATTTGACCGTTCCCGCCACGCTAGAGTGACGGCCCCTGGTGTCTGCAAGTGGCGGTTGGCCTCGTTGCGGACAGGTGGGGGCGGTCTCCCATGCTCAAGCGCACTCTCTTGGAATGCCCCGAATTTCTTGCCGGAGACCACACGGTTCTTCGCGAACTGTTGCATCCGGCCAAGCAGTCGGTGCAGCTGGGTTATAGTCTTGCGCATGGCCGATTGGCCCCCGGCTGCCGGTCTAAGCGGCACAAGCTGGCTTCGTCAGAGGTGTACTACTTTATCGCCGGGCAGGGCCGCTTCAGTATCGGGAGTGAGACTGAGCTCGTCGAACGCGGATCCATCGTGTACGTGCCGCCCGGGGGGAATCAGTCGCTGGAAAACATTGGCACGACGGAAATAGAATTTCTGTGTCTGGTTGATCCGGCCTGGCGGAGTGAGGATGAGCAGGTCGAGGAGTAAAGAGTCCAGTCTGTTCGCAGGAAGGAGTGGCGTGACGTGAAAGCGAAGATTGCAGTCTTGGCGGGTGATGGAGTCGGGCGCGAGATTGTTCCCGAAGCGGTCAAGGTGTTGCAGGCCATCGGGGAGAAGTATCAGCACACATTTGAATTCACCTCGGCCGACATCGGCGGGCAAGCGATCGACAAAGTCGGCGTACCGCTGCCGCAAGAGACATTGGCCTTGGCCAAGCAAAGTGATGCGGTTCTGCTGGGCGCGGTCGGTGGCCCCAAATGGGAAGGGTTGGAGTACAGCCTTCGTCCTGAGCGGGCGCTGCTCGGTATCCGCGAGGCCTTAGGGCTGTATGCCAACTTACGTCCCGCCAAGGTATACCCTAATCTGGTTGATGCCTCGACGTTGAAGCGCGAGGTGATCGAAGGGATCGATATTCTCGTCGTGCGAGAGCTGACCGGCGGCATCTATTTCGGGAAACCGAAAGGGATTGAAAAACTGCCGAACGGCGAAGAGCGCGGAGTGAACACCGAAGTCTACACGACCGAAGAGATTCGCCGGATCGGCAAGGTGGCGTTCGAAGCGGCGCGCAAGCGGCGGAAAAAAGTCACATCGGTCGATAAGGCCAATGTACTGGAGTCGTCCGAGTTGTGGCGTCGGGTGATGATCGAGGTGCAGAAGAGTTATCCGGACGTCGAATTGCATCACATCTATGTCGACAATGCCGCGATGCAATTGGTCCGTAACCCGCGCCAGTTCGATGTCATGGTGTGCAACAATATCTTCGGCGACATTCTGAGCGACGAAGCGGCCATGCTGACCGGATCGATCGGCATGCTGCCGTCGGCCAGTATCGGCGCCAAGGTCGGATTGTTCGAGCCGATCCATGGCAGTGCGCCCGATATCGCGGGAAAGAACATCGCGAATCCCATTGCGACGATTGCCTCTGCGGGCATGATGTTGTCTTACGCGTTCAAGCTCGAGAAAGAAGCTGAGGCAATCGAGCAGGCCATCGTCAAAACGCTCGATATGGGGTACCGCACCAAGGACATTCAGAGCCCGGGAAGCAGAGTCGTCGGCACGACCGAGATGGGCGATGCCATTCTTCGCAATTTGAACTGAGGCGGGACTTTCGCATGGCAACCTTGTTCACATCATGGCTTCTTGCGACGCGGGCCGGCACTGGCGAGCCCGGGTTTAGCGGCGACGGCAGACCGGCGTTGCAGGCGTGCTTGAATGAGCCAAAGGGCCTGGCGATCGATGGCCGGGGGAATCTCTTTGTCGCAGATTCTGAAAACCACGTTGTGAGGCGGGTGGATCGCGTCACCGGTCTGATTTCTACTGTGGTTGGCTGTACACCAGAAGAAGTCGCGCCGGCCCCTCAATCAGGCGGGGGCGATGTCGTCCCTGAGGAAGAAGTCGATCCCTTAGCCGAGACGAGCCACAAGACGACAGAGCAGTTTACCCAACAGACGGATCTGAGCGGGACGGTGCGCTATCTCGTCGGGGCAGCAGCGCCAAAGCGGTACGGCGGAGATGGCGGGCCTGCCACCGAGGCGCTGCTCAATTTTCCCACGGCCGTCGCAGTCGATGCGCAGGGCCACCTCTATGTTGCCGATACAATGAACCATCGGGTGCGCCGGGTGGATGCTCAGACGGGGATCATCACGACCATTGCCGGCACCGGGCAGGCACGGTTTTCAGGCGACGGCGGGCCGGCTGATTGTGCGGCGCTCAACGAACCGGCCGCCTTGGCAGTCGACGCGCAGGGTCAGTTATATATTGCCGATCAGAGTAACAACCGAGTGCGGGCCGTCGACCTGAAGA
>FSSH01000986.1_pt1 | contig 39170 bp, 34 predicted proteins | sample 1166101 | NCBI WGS metagenome assembly FSSH01 (sample SAMEA32972668, study PRJEB13176) | freshwater metagenome | biome: Drinking water system; feature: Biomass in drinking water that filtered by 0.45 um membrane; material: drinking water | place: USA | collected 2012-12-20 | depth 0 m
CCGCACCTCGACCTCCTCACTGTTAATGTCGATGAGCGCCTGGTCTATCGGAGATACGGCGACCGGAAGAGGAGAGGACGAAGCAGATGTCGGCGTTTGGTCCGCCGCAAACAGTAATCCTTGAGTTGAATTCACCTCGATCTGCACAACCATCGACCAGGCGATGGCCAGCACACACAACCCTTTATTCATGGGTCCTTTTCTACAATTCCATCGAATGGTACGTTCGCTCAACTCACTTGAACGCGCTTCACTTGAAGCATCCCGATAAGGCACTGCCGGCCTATTTCCCGCCGGCAGTGCCATCATCTGGGAATTCCCCGTCAGAGGGAATGCCACCTAGACGTCTCTTCCGTTACTTCGTATAGGTCCCCTGGTGATCGATCCAGTCACAACCCTTTTCCGGGTTGGTGAATTCGCTCCAAGGTTCTGGCTTGACCAATCCCTTCGAGCGCCAGACCACTTTGAACTGGCCGTCTTTCAAGATTTCACCGATCAGCACCGGCTTATGGGTGTGCTGATTGCGCTCGTCCATCATGATCGTGCCGCCCGGCGCCAGGAATTTCTGGCCGTACACTGCCTTGCGGACCTTATCCACTTCGATCGAGCCGGCTTTTTCGACTGCCTGTTTCCAGACATACACGCCGAAATACGCGGCTTCAATCGGATCGTCCGTGACCCGGTTTTCACCGTCCGGCAGGTTGTTGCGCTTGCAGTACGCCTTGAAGCTCGCCACGAACTTCTTGTTCTGCGGCGTATCGACGCTCTGATAGTAGTTCCACGCAGCCAAGTGTCCGACCAAGGCGCTGGTATCCATGCCGCGCAACTCGTCTTCGGCCACGCTGAAGGCCATAATCGGCGCATCTTCTGCGCGCAGACCCTGGTTGCCGAATTCCTTGTAGAACGGCACGTTACTGTCGCCGTTGATCGTACTGATCACGGCAGCGCCGCCGCCGGCCGCAAACTTTTTGACCTTGCCGCAGATCGTTTGATAGTCCTGATGGTGGAACGGTGTGTATTCTTCCGCGATATTGGCGGCAGGCACACCCTTCGCCAACAGCATGGCGCGGAGGATCTTGTTCGTTGTGCGGGGATACACGTAGTCGGTGCCCAGGAGATAGAACTTCTTGTAGTTCCCGCCTTCGGGGCTCATCAGGTATTCCACCGCCGGCTGCGCCTGTTGATTGACGGCCGCCCCGGTGTAGAACACGTTCTTGGAGCACTCTTCTCCTTCGTACTGCACCGGATAGAACAACATCCCGTTGTTCTTTTCGAATACCGGCAACACTGACTTCCGGCTGACAGAAGTCCAACAGCCGAACGTGACAGACACCTTGTCCTGGAGCAGCAGCTGTTTCGCTTTTTCGGCGAACAGGTCCCAGTTCGAAGCCGGATCGACGACGACCGGTTCGATCTGCCTGCCCATCACACCGCCAGCTTTGTTGATTTCTTCGACTGCCATCAACACGACATCACGCAACGAGACTTCGCTGATGGCCATCGTGCCGCTGAGGGAGTGCAATATGCCGATCTTAATGGGAGGGCCGCCTGCGGCGTAGGAGAGGGCATAGTGACCGAGATTGCCTAGGAGTGCGGCAACCCCGACACCTGCGGCAACTCGACCGGTCTGGCCGAGAAACTCTCTTCTGGAGGATCCGATCGCTTCGGGAACAGCTGCATCGTCCTGAACCCGGTCTGTTTCCTGTGGCTCTTTCTTTTCCATCTGCATCACTCCTTTCGGTTGCTGTGAGTGGCGAACTTCCAGTCGATGCGTACGGCCTATGAAATTGTGCCAACACGGTACCAGTCTGAGCTCGATCTTGAATCGGCCCCGGCTGTTGTGACGATGCTGTACGGCTCAATTAGATAGAGCCCAATCCCCTCCTTTCCAGACAAGTCAAAGGCTCCATCGAGCGATTGCGAATACCTTCTCCAGCCTGTCCCATCCTGACTCACCGAGCAGAAGAACTCAGAGCGCCCGTATCACTGTTTTCTACTTTCTTTATCAGCACATGAGCGGATATGGCCCGGTTGATCCGGCCAAATCACCTACATACTTCTATACGCACGACCTTATAGTCCTTCATCATAATAGTGTCAATCCTTTTGTCTGGGAGTTCAACCAGTTGCATCGACGGAGTGTTCGGATGTCGATGAACAATTCACAATGACCCGGCAGATCGAATGGGGTACGAATCATTCTATCCATATTTTCGCGGCAACCATCTCATAAAGATCAACGGACGCCTATCAGGAAAACCCTGAAAGAGCGTCGGGAAACCACTGAGGAGGGTCAGGAGGACTGAAAATTCCGTGAATGGACCTTGGCTCATCGGGAAAAATCACTGCCGCCGCCTTTTGTTTTGACAACGATTCCTGCTAAAATGACCTGCTTCATCATTTTTCTTTGCGAGAGATGATCTGTATGAATTCTGTACTGACATCGCCGTTACACATGCCTATCCGTGGCCGCCACCTGTTGATGGGATGCCTGGGCTTACTATTGGCCGCCTGTGTCAGCCCGCAAATTCCTGTCACGACCATCCATCAAGACTCTCGAAGCGCCGTCTTTATCGAAACGGTGCCGGATAAGTCATTTCGCGCGGCGCATCCCATCACATTGGATAGCGCGACTCTGGCAGACGTGTTACGGGGCGTGCATACCAAAGAAAAAACCGACATGCTCCTGCTGATCGGCAAAGCACTCCGCACCACCGATCTGAGCGACGCCCGCACCTTTTTCGAAGACGACATCGAGATCTTGGCGCCGCACCTCACCACAGCGCTGGCGCAAGCGACGCCGAATCAACGGATTGGGTTCCGCCTGTCCCACACACCGGCAGTTCCGGTCCAGTCGAAAAACGGCGGCCCGAACGTCGAAATCACGGCCGGGTACCTCTTTGCGGACGGCCTCTCGCTTCATCTCACGTTGACCCAGTATCGCCATGTGCCCGGCAAGGTTGAAACGAGCAAAAAGGAACCGCGTCCGCTGCCGGACCCGGACGGCCTGCGGGATCGCGAAATCAAATTCATTCCGGAAGCCGCGATACGCCAGGATGCCGACAACGAATCGAGCTGGTTCAGCGGACCCACCGACCGCACGCTGGTCATCGATTATCAGCTGCTGACCAAACTGCTGGCCATGCCGCCGGAGCCTCCGCGCCCTGCGTTGTCTCCAACCGGACGGCCGGTTCCATCGGCGTCAACGCCCTCAGTCCAGTCCTATCAGCCGGCACCGGCTGCAAGCGATGCCGAGCTGCGCGCTTTCAGAGAAGAACTGAAAGCGATGCAGAAGAAGCTGGCTGAGCAGAACGCCGAACTGGAACGGCTGAAACAATCCTCTCCCAAGAAATAACAGGCCCTCTCCCCGGTATCGCACTGCGCCATGCCGAAGAAGACATCGCCTGATCTTGCAAAAGGCCTCACGCCCGGTCGCGACAGCTCTCAGGCCTCCTTGAATTATTCCTTGCACTCGCCCGCGCTCCTCGCTGCCTTTCGCACGCTATCGACTAATGACCTGTACACGATGGCGCCTAAGGAGTCCGTCGTCCGTGGATACGAGTATTACCGGCAGCAGCGCCTTCAACGGTATCAGTGGAGTCCTGATGGCACGATACTGACGGCACAGGTGCAAGGGACTCGTCTCTATTCAGTCCTGTTTGCGCTCGATGAGGGGTTCCTTGACGCGTCCTGCAATTGTCCGGCCTGGACCCCGGACTGGCACTGCAAACATGTGCTGTGCGCCTGTTTCACGACGAAACATGTCCTCTCGCCGGAGACGTTCAAAGTGCAGGCCCGGCAAAACACCAGACTGCCGCGGCTCCAGGCCGAGCTGCTCGGCAACAGGTCTGACCGGACTGCGCAGGCCGGCACAGGGGCCATCGAAACAGCTCTCAACACATCCGTCAGAACGAGACCGGCCTACGAAATCGTCATCGATGTCAGGCAGCCGCACCCGCGGCTCCTGCTCCACCGGAATGGCCTGCCGCTGTCTGGAGGGTGGGTCTCCACGCTCCCCTCCGAGTTGGTTCCGTTCCTCCATGGGTCCTGGTATTCAGGATTCGGAGAAGACCCTCTACGCCACTACCTCCGGCACCACAACAAGCCCTACCCGATCGTGCTGGCAACTGCGACAGCCTTGATCCCGCTCCGCTGGGACCGGTCGGTCACATGCCGGAGCAAGACACAACTCGGCCTCGTCGGAGATCGGGTCCTAGTCCGCGCAGTCTGTCTTGCCGACGATGTCCTGCTCGAACGCATCGTTCGCTTCAGGGATTTTGTGGCCGATGTGAACGGCGGACGGCTGCTCCTTCTGAAAGATGACGCCGGATGGTCCTCCTTCCATTCACTCCGGCATCGACTCAAGAAGATCCAGCCGCTCTTCAATCCCTACGACGATCTCGACGGATGGTCTTCCCAGCCGGTGTTGTCGAACGAGAGGCATGGGTACCGGCGCAGCACCGACCAGGAGATGGAGTTCTCCATCTCGTCGGACGAATTCCAATCATCGCAAATCGAGATGGCACACAAACAAGCGGACCGGATCCTGTGCAATCTGATCCTGACGGTGGAGGGGCGGGAGGTTCCGGTTCACCGGCCCACCTCTCTCTCCTCCAATGACAGGCCTTCCTACGCGCTGATCTTAAGACCTCCGTCCGACACCGACAACGCGCCACCCGCCTTCTGGACGTTGCAGGCGCAATGCCGTCGCGGCGATGTCCGGTTCGCTCCGTGTCTCGCATCGTTCGGATGTATCCAGGCATTGGAACAAGGCCGCGCCGTGTCAGGAGCGATGCGCGCACATAAACGAAAGGCTGTGCTCTATGACACGTTTTTCCGGCTGCTGACGGTGCGCGACTCCAAGGAACGGGATCGGCGCATCAAAACAACCATTGCCCTGGAAGGTTGGTCCCGCGCCGTCAGCAGCGAAGCGACGCAGTGGCTCACACAGCATGTATCGGACTATGCCAGGCAGGATCTCCGGCTACAGATACGCGCAGGGCGCTGGGAGTTGCTGCCCGTCGAGAAGGCCCGCGAGGCGTTGCTCTACCACATACCATTCAGCCTGTACGGTCCTGAAATCTTTCGCGGCATGCGGCGCAGCGACGAGATGATGATCGACGCGTTGCGGCTGTTTCAGCAATTGCCGGCTCTCTTGGAAGCGCTCACCGCCGCCGGAATCACATTGCTCTACGAAGACAAGCCGCTTCAGTCCTCGCGCTGGGATTGTTCGGTTCATGTGGGCCGCGGCGAACAGGAAGCGACCGGGATCGACTGGTTCGAGATCCGCCCGGAGATCCGGTGCGACGGCGTCGTGATGGATGAAACCGACTGGCAGACGGCGCTCCGCCAGGGAGGGCTGGTCAATATCAAGGGCGAACTGCGTGTGCTTGACAGCCGTACCATAGAGCGGCTACGCGCGATCCTTGACCTGACCGGAACAGCGCCGGCCAACCGGGACGTCGCGCAGATCGTCCGGGTGCCGAGGCTTCAGGTCCTCGACTGGATGGCCTTGCGCGAACAGGGCATTACCGTTTCACTGCCGGCTGAAGACGAAGCCGTGCTCGCCCGCCTGCTGCGATTCACACGGATCGCCTCTCGGCCTCTCCCCAAGGGTGTGCATGCGACGCTCCGCCCCTATCAACAAGACGGCTATGCCTGGCTGGCGTTTCTCTACGAACATCGCTTCGGTGCCTGTCTGGCGGACGATATGGGACTGGGCAAGACACTCCAGGCGATCTGCCTCCTGGCCGCCGTACGGCAAGGCCGTATCGGAGCATCATCCCGCACGAAAGGGCCTCATCTGGTCGTCGCCCCGACGAGTCTCCTATTCAATTGGGAGCAAGAACTGGCCCGATTTGCGCCCGGCTTGAAGGTCCACGTCTATAGCGGCAGCGCACGCACGCTTGAGGCCAAGGACGGTGACGTGGTCCTTACGACGTATGGAGTGGTTCGCCGGGACATCGAATGCTTGGAACGCACGGCGTTTGACATCATCGTGTTCGACGAGGCGCAGGCAGTGAAGAATATTCTCGCGGACACGACAGGAGCCGTCCGCCGGCTGAAGGGGCGGTTCAAACTGGCCTTGACCGGCACCCCGCTTGAAAATCACCTCGGCGAATACTTTTCTGTGATCGACCTCTGTATACCGGGGCTGCTCGGCGAGTTCACACCGAAGTTGAAACGGGCTGATGGCCCCACGCTGGAACGGCTGCTTCGTAGGACCAGGCCCTTCATCTTGCGGAGAACCAAGGCCGAGATCCTCCACGATTTGCCGCCGAAAATCGAACACGAGGTCTTTCTCGATTTGACCGATCGCCAAAAGGCCCTCTATCAGCAGACCGTGGCTCAGGTCCGTTCCACGATCGAGGAAGCCTACCACACCAAGACGTCAGGCCAGGCCCAGTTCATTGCCTTGACGGCTATTCTCAAGCTCCGCCAAGTCTGTTTGTCGCCTCGCCTCCTGACGAACCGAACCGATGAGCCTTCCCCCAAGCTCAGCTTCCTGGTAGAGCGGTTGCAGGTCTTGCTGGAGGAGGGACACAGCGCCCTCGTGTTTTCCCAGTTCACCAGCTTTCTGGATCTTGTGGAAGAAGCCTGCGCCAAGCATCATCTGCCGTACCACCGGCTGGACGGCTCGACTGCGGCGGCAGCCCGCAAAGGCCGTGTGTCGGCCTTTCAGACCGGCGAACGGTCGAGCGTGTTTCTCTTGAGCCTCAAGGCGGGAGGCCAGGGACTCAACCTCACCAAAGCGAGCTATGTGTTTCATTTGGACCCCTGGTGGAATCCGGCGGTCGAGAAACAAGCCTCGGATCGCGCCCACCGCATCGGGCAGCAGCGGACGGTGTCGATCGTGCGGATTCTCATGCGGCACAGTATCGAGGAAAAGATGATCGCGCTCAAACAACGGAAGCTCGAACTGTACGACGCAGTCATGGCCGGCGCAGTGCGCGGCTCCGGACAGGGCGTCTTGACCAAAACCGATTTCGACTTTTTACTCTCGCCGGGCGCGCCGTGAGGAGACGCCGGCTCTGTCCGGGATTGCCGCCGCACCAGGCATCCTGCCATCACCACGGCCCGGTAGGATTCGACCCTCTGTGAGTCATATCAATCGGCCTCAATCCTGATAGGCCGCCCCGCCGTCGCCGGATTCGCTGTCATTTCTTCAAACGCAACGTTTGACCTCGCTCAGTCGCCGCTGTATGATTTTGTCACACAGGAGACGCTCATGAAACGCACCCGCGTACCGATCACGGTTTCGCTCCCATCCAATCTCGCCGAGAATTTTGAACGGCTGGCCAAGGCGGAGGCCAAGAACAAGAGCCAACTGTTCAGGGACATGCTCACGGCCTATGAGCGAAGGCGACGGGAAGAGCAGTTCCATCAGTTGCAGCGATACGGCGTAAAGCAGGCCCGCAAGAAAGGGGTGCTGACCGAAGCCGACGTGGAGAAACTGGTGTTCCAAGGTCGCTGATCGTGCGGGTTGTTTTTGACACCAACATCTACGTCTCGGCCTTTGCTATTCCGGGAGGGAAGGCCGAGGAGGCTTACCTCCAAGCAGTGCACGGCCGGTTCGAGCTATTCACCTCGGTTGCCATCCTGACGGAAACCGCCGGCGTGCTTCAAACGAAGTTCGATTGGGCGGAAAACAGAGCTCGACAAGCCATACAGGAGATCAGCCAGACCGCAACCGTCCTACGCCCTCGCCCGATCCTTCATCTATTGTAAGATGAGCCGGACAATCGCATCCTTGAATGTGCGATGGCCGCAGACGCCCAGTGGATCATCACCGGGGATCGACATCTCCTTGGGCTTAGACGACATGCGGAGAGCACGATCATCTCGTTGGCCGACTTTCTCACCGAACTCGACAAGTAGGGCGATGCAAGCCGAAGGCTGACCCTCCCCTTACGCCGCACGCCTTCCGCTCACAGCTTACCCTTTACCCCTACCCCTTCACCCTGGTTCTCCCCCGCTTTTCCGGACCGTGAGGTGACCACGATTTACATGCGCGCACGGTGCAACTCCTTTCGACACTGTAGGGTTGTTGGAATTTCCCTACAGACAATATGTATGGGATCGCCAGACGGCATCTTCAGAGATGACTGAAACTACTACGTATTTCCCATATCAGTAGAAGGCATGGCTGTTGCTTGTTTTTGACTGTTTCGACAAAACCTTTCACGAAGGGGAGGCTGCCGCCGTGTGGGACAATAAAAAGCGAGCCGAGCACCATGCCGACAATGAAGCGTTCACGATTCTCGGAAGGGACGTCCGGTTCAAAGGCGTCGTCCACTTCGAAGGCACCGTCCAGCTTGATAGCTGCTTTGAAGGTGAAATCCACACAAAAGGCACGATTGTCGTCGGGGAACATGCCGTCATTCGAGGCACGATCACCGCCGGCACATTGATCACCAGCGGAAAAATCCAGGGGAATGTCGCAGCCAGCGGCAAGGTACAGCTCCTCAAGCCCGCCGTCCTCATCGGAGACGTACAGACTCCGTCGTTTTCGATGGAAGAAGGGGTCTACTTCAAAGGATTCACGAACATGGGTGCCCATCCTGTGGTTGAGGAATTTCCGCAATCCCCCATGGTGTTGACCGACGTGACCCCGCAGCTGAATGGATCCCGTCCCGTGCTCATCGAAAGCGACCGGGGGAACTGACGCGCTCTCGCATCGTCGGCGAAGCGGGCTTCATGTTTCACGGAATACGCGCGACGACGACCAGAACAGCGGATCGACGATTGCAGCAGAAACGTCCTTGAATAATGAGGGCCAGGAACACCTCTTTCCGCTTCGGCCCTTGACAGGAATATACTAAAACTCGCATATTATCGGTTGTGAATCAAAAGCCCATCGTGTGGCTTGGATCCTCACGCAATGACCTCCAAGCCTTTCCGCAGAATGCCAGGCGATCAGCCGGTTTTCAGCTGAGACAGGTTCAACAAGGATTATCCCCGGATGACTTCAAGCCGATGCCGACGATCGGACCGGGCGTGTATGAGATCAGAGTGCATACGGCCGTGGAATACCGAATCTGTTACGTGGCGAAGTTTTCCGAAGCCATCTATGTGCTCCATGCGTTTCCCAAACGGACCAGGAACACGTCGCAGCATGATGTGAGTCTCGCAAAGCAACGCTATCAGTCCCTTCTAACTCAACGTTCAGTATAAGATTCGGCATGCAGGGAGCAGCATCATGAAACTCAAGATGACAAAATCCAGCGGCAATGTCTTCCGAGACCTTGGCTTCCCACACGAGGAGGCCGAGCATCTGCTGGTCCGTGCAGACCTGATGATCCAGGTCCAAAAGCTCATCACCTCCCGCCAGCTCAAGCAGAAAGCTGCGGCCAAAATTCTCGGCGTGACACAACCACGCGTCAGCGATCTCCTTCGCGGACGAATCGATCTGTTCAGTACAGACGCGCTCATTGACCTCCTGGCCCGCCTGGGAGCTGAGGTTCGTCTCAAGGTCAGGGTTCGAACCGCAGCCTAAGCAACGCCTGCTACCCGTGAAGATCGTCAACAAGAGTCAGCTCTTGCCTCGCCATTCATCCCAATTTACTCTACGGCTGGCAAGGGTTAATCGAAGGTAGGGCTCTGTCCGGCATCTTCGCCGCACAATCCATCTTCCCCACCGCTACGACACGACAGACACTCCGCTCGCTCTGTACCTGACCAGGGCTGTAGTCTTTCTCACAAATCGGATTCAAATCGATGCAACCTCATGACCATGCTCGATCCCGCGCCCAACCCCGATATCCAACATACCGATCGCCCGCCAAGTAATTCCTGTATATCCGCCCAGCGAGGATCTGCAAGCGGGACGGTCACGATCTCAGACGCCTACACTTTTGGGCTCGACAATGTTCGCCTAAGCCGATATGGTCCAATCGTGGGGCATAGGAAATCGCCCTCTCCTCAGGCAATACGCGCCACATTCCTAGGATGCCCACGCAACCGGTCAGTGCATATTCCAATCACACTCGCAAGCATCAAGACAGAATTCATAATAGGAGGCATCATGCCAAACGCAAACACGCCATTTCATCCAATCATTTACGTTCGCGGGTATGCCATGACGCCATCAGAAATTGATGCCACCACGGCGGATCCTTTCTGCGGATTTAATCTTGGCTCGACGGTCTACCGCGCTGTCGAAGACAAGTCCCGTCCCCCTCGAAAATACATCTTTGAGTCGCCTGTGGTTCGCCTCGGATCGGAATTCCATTATCGAGATGTCTATGAAGATGGATACGACATTCTCGACCCCGAATGGACCGATGATCCAGAAAACAAACTGACGAGCAGATCAATTATCATCTACCGCTACTATGATGAGGCTTCACGGCTACTTGGTCTTGGCGAAACTCCTGACATTGAAGTGTTTTCCGCTAAGCTCGGGGATCTTATTCTCCGTGTGCGTGACCTAGTCTGTGCAAACCCAGAGAATGGCGTTACGAAGGACGCCTTTCGGTGTTATCTGGTAGCCCATTCGATGGGAGGCTTGGTGTGTCGTGGACTGCTGCAGAATCCAAGAAATGACAAGAAGAGTGCTGCGAAGTATGTTGATAAGCTCTTTACATACGCCACCCCCCATAACGGAATCGAGGTGGCTGGAATTAATATTCCCAAGTGGCTCGACAAGGCTGATATGAATAATTTCAATCGTGAGAGGATGGCGGGCTATCTTGACCTTAAGGCCGAATATAAAAGAACGGGGAGTGTGGACTGGATTCCCGAGGATCGGTTTCCCTCTGAAAAGATCTTTTGCATGGTGGGGACCAACCGCATGGACTATGAGGTTGCGCTTGGACTATCACGCACATTCGCCGGCCACGGCAGCGATGGGCTGGTACGGATTGAGAACGCCACACTCAAGGGGATTAAGTCGGATGGGACACTGAGTGCGCCTTGCGCAAAGGCCTTCGCGTATCGTGCGCACTCAGGATTCTATGGCATCGTTAATAGTGAAGAAGCCTATCAGAACCTTATTCGGTTTCTGTTTGGCGATGTTCGGGTGGATATCTGGGCTGACGTTGATGAGATCCGTCTGCCTTCCGAAGTAGAGCAGGAAGCCAAGGCGGGGAGAAAGATAAGCGCACTATACCAGCTTGAGGTGCTTGCATCCCCAAGAGGAAAGCTTTGGTATCTCACTCGGCGTACAGCCGAAGAAGATTCCGTTGCATGTCTGACTCATGAGGAATGGACCTCAGCCCCAAAGAAGCATGGGCGCCAATTCTTGTCGACGGTGTTTTTATCCAACCGCGCCAGGGTGAACAAAAAACGGCGTTCTCTGTCTTATCGTATGTCATTCGGTGTTCGAGTCCCTGATTACGAGATCGAGAAGGTACTCTGGCTCAATAAACACTATGAAGGAAGCTATCTATACCGCAATTCCATTGTGCTGGAATTGGTCCCACCTTCCGAAAAGGGAGCTGCCTGGAAGGTCACTTATGCATGGCAAGATCAGGGAGCCAAGCCAGCTGACCATGAGATTGATCCAAAGAGACTCAGGGGAGGGAAAGTTGAGATAGCGGTCCCATTCGATAGCAAGACAACGCCCGGCATGCGTGGCCAGCTACGCTTCGTCGTCTCAGCATGGAATCCGGACGCGGCCATGGACGATGCCGGGAACTAGGTTGAGATCAGAAAATGGTGGCAGGAACCAATGATTCGATTGACGGCTATGAATTCTGTTGCGCATTGGTCCCTGCCACCCTTTTTCTTTCCCAAACTGCCCCCATCTAACCCCTCAGCGACGCCAGTACTCCGCTCGCTCCGTACCTGACCAAGTCCATCATTACCCTTGCGAATCCATTTCACATTGATGCGATAGACACGACCACCACCCTCGATTCCCCGCCCGATCCAGACATCCCACCTGCCTACCGGTCCTAGCATGAATAGAACCGTATGGATCTAATCGGAGGTAGGCAAAACCGGACATATGCTTCCGAGGTATTTTTTTAGTCTTGCCCCTCTGCTACCTTCCCGCCGCGCAGACATACTTACTTTTTCTCCGCAATGGCTACGTACGAGAGGTTCGCAGGTGAAATCCGAGGGGGGATACGAGTCTCAACAAAGCTGAACGCCCTTAGAGAGGCAGCTATGCGCCTACTCAGAACATTGTCGGCTGTTGGACTCACAGGAGGCACGGTGAATCACCGATCAGAAAGCGGCGGGCTAGGAGCACTCAGCCACTCCCGACACATCGGGAACGTGACTTTCGCCAGAATCCGCTGCGAAACACCGGTGGCAGCTTCCCTCGTCACAAGCCATGGTTCTCAAGCAAAGACGCCCGACCCATTTTCTTTCTTCCGAACGCATTCCCGTGAAACCGGTAACGCCATGCCTGACATAATTCCACAATATGGACACGGCACTCTGCAATCGCCGACCGGTTAATTCTGAAAGGGGCAACTCAACTTGAGGGAAGTCATGGGAAAGGCTTTTTGCCGCAATAGTTGCTATCTTCTCGTAGCCATATCTTGTGTCATGTCCTCAGCCTGCACCAACCTCGCTAACATGACGATCTCAGAACCAAAATTGTATACACATGATGAAGTTGTCCGTACGATGGCTGAATATCGTGGACGTATTAGGGAGCAATCCGGGAATCTGTCTCCTGCATCACTGAATGAGTTGTTTGACGCAAATCAAGCCAGTCGCACCGATGTCACCACTAGCGTCTCCCCCACAGGCAGTAGCCTAGTTTCTGCTCCCAGTCCTATTTCCGGAGGGGAGATCGCGTTTCGGACGCCCCCAGGAGCGAACAAGGACATCGGACTTCCGGCCAGATCCATGCTGCGAAATGTCGCCGTCAGCCAAGAATATTTAATGGGATACGACCTCCTGTTCAAAGGAGACTCTCAATTCTTGGACCCCAACAATCAAGTGCTCCTCGTAAGGTTTGATGTTTCAATCAATCAATACCTTAGCCGATGGTACCGACGAGAATTTGCCGTTGCCATTTTTAATATCACTGCGAAGTGTACGATGGCGAATCAGACAGAAGACTGCTCCAACAAACTTCATGTGTATACGTTGTTTCCCGAATACAGCGGAATCAGCGCGCAAGATAGTTTTCTGCAAAGCAATATTGACTCAATCTCTCACCAAGCGGGAAGTGCGAGCCAGGGTGTGGATCTCAAATCAGCACGTCGAACACAGAATGGCTTGCAGGAACAGTTGCTTCAAGCCGTTGAATATCCCTTGCAGTATGCCATTTACAATCCTTTTCCCGGCTTAGTGAACGGGCAGTCATTTGGATTTGCCTTTGGGCCGCGCCGTCGTATCGAGAAACGGCTGGCAATAAATCCGGCTCGTTGGCTTGGTTCTGCCTATACAATTGAGTATGAAATTGAGCCGGGACCACGGGATCTGTATGCAGTACTGATTGCACCAAAAAATCTCCATAGTCTAGAGGTTGTAGCACGTCCAGCCCCCTACCTCATGGAGCCGGGCGACCTGGGGAAAATTGCAGAGGGCATCCGAAACGTGGCTCTCGGGATCGACCAACAATTTGATTCGTTCGCGAAGATTCAAAAAGCATTCTCGCTCCCGGATGCGGCTGCGGACATTCCAATACTGCTTTCCAAGTACGAGTATACCGAAAGAGAGAGCGGGAAGGCTGCGCTGACTCCTTTTGACTTGAAAGCTCAGGCGGTAGTGACAATGTCCCTGCGTCCTGCTTCAATTTCATTTTTCGAGAAAACTCTCAGTGATCTCATCCCGCCATTGAAGTGGACCTTCAGTACGGCAGAACTTGAGGGGTTGAAGCGCGCTTCGAGCGATAGGCCGGCAAAGCTTACCTGCAGAGTTAATCCAGAACAGATTAGTGCAGTTCTTCCTATAGCCGCAGTATTGACATGTGACAAACCGTTGACCGCAGATGCGGCCGTATTCCTCGGGCCGCTTGCTGTACCGCGTGATCAAATTACTCTTTTGAACCGGTATCAGCTCCGAGTTGGGCTTACCCCGAACAAACAACTTGAAACACTTGCTAAAGCAACGAGCGATAAACTTCAATGGACCGTCTTGGACAATGGAGCTTCCACCGAAGCTACGGATCAAGCCGGCACTCCGATCCCCTATGCCACAAGTCTGTTGCAGTCAAAAGTAGTAATGAGCACTCAGGATTTGCCATTTGTGCTTTCCCCCGACATTAGTCAGCCCCAAACAGAGGTGATTCTAACCCTCGCCCCGCAATACTCTGGGGCATCTGTCACAAAGGTGGAAATTGGAAGCCCAGATCCACCAGTGACGATCAGGAGCGCAACAGGATCGACTGTAACACTTGCGTTGCCGCAGCTTCGTGGCCCGGCCCCAACTAGTTCTCTCCCGGTAGAAGTGACGCTCCTGATCGCTGGCAAAGAAGTCAAGATCAAGAGGCCAAACGCTTTTACTTATCGAACACCGTAGTCCTCTTATAAGTGAGCAGAGCGATCCTTTGAATGACTATCAGCGCCAACATGTGGGAGATTGCCGCCATAGCGGAAGTGCTCGATCAGAAAACAATCTCACACCACAATTTTGACAAGTATTCTAAACCAAGCAGTAGGGGGAAATGAAAATCACCGTTACCGAAGGCACTGGGGTCTACCCCAAGTATATTGCAGTGTGAAACTCTCAAGGGCGATTTGGGCTGCGGACGGTGTGGCCGGAGAGGAAAGTGGGATAGGGACGGGAAGTTCTGGCTGAAGCAGGCATGATATGAGCGAGGGATGGCATCCGATCAAAAGTATCAACAGGTGCTAATAGTCATGTGTACCCCCCTGACTGCCATTCACAAGATGCAAGGTCAAGACCGCCCCCCATCTACCGCACCCGACATCACTTGGTATTTTAACTGAGGAAACTAATGAGACTAGCGCTTCTGTCCATTGTCATAACACTCCTACTTGCCACATCAGCAGGGACACCTTACTACTCACATGGAAAAATCCTGGAGTCTGAATCATCGAGAGAAGACATTGAGCATTTCAAGTACGGCTCGATCGGAGCTGAGGTCAATGGCTACCCCTACGTTATATGGAAAGTCCTTCCAAACTTGTTTCCCAAGCGAGCGCCCCGTGGATGGGAAACTTTCGGGTTTTCATATGAACCAGGGCGCTCCCTTCCAGTAGGCATATCGGTACGTCAATACGGGGTTGCACGAGTCGGATTCAACTGTGCGACCTGCCACACATCCACGATCAATGGAAATCCAGACATTATTCTTGGCGCCCCTGCAAACAAGCTGGACCTTGAAGCATACTTGCGTTTCATAATAGAGACCTCAACAGATCCGCGCTTTACATCGGAGAATATCTTCGAGGAGATTTCTAAAGCTGGAGCGCCTTTGGGGTTCTTCGATCGAATGGCCTATCGGTTCTACATTATTCCCAAACTCATCAAAACGCTCCAGATGGCCGCTAATGACAATCGCTGGCGAGACTCACGCCCCCAGCACGGGCCGGGAAGGACCGATGCGTTAAACCCATGGCGTCAGCACTTTGGAATGAATCCAGAAGCCGACAACCTTGTTGGAACGGTAGATTTACCATCGCTTTGGAACCAAAAAATACGGAGCGATTCATGGTTACACTGGGATGGGAACAATCGTTCGCTTCATGAACGCAATCTTTCCGCAGCCCTGGCTGGTGGAGCGACCGAAGAGTCACTCGATCACGCGGCAATCGAGCTGGTCGCACTTTGGTCATCAGAGGCACCTGCCCCTCAATATCCGTTCGCCATTGACCCAGCTAAGGCAGCCCTTGGGGAGGAAATCTATATCAATCAAGGCTGCCCGTCATGCCATGAACTAACAGGTCCCTTCTATGGAGACGTCACGGATATCAAGGAGATTGGCACGGATCGTCAACGGCTCGACATGCTTTCCGAGCAGCTACTGAGAAACTTTGCTACGGTGGGCCAGGGCCTGTTGTGGCAATTCAAAAACTACCGCAGGAGTAGCGGTTACGCGAATTCACTGCTAGACGGAATCTGGGCTCGCGCACCATATCTCCACAATGGCTCCGTGCCCACGCTGCACGATCTGTTCATGCCGCCTGACGAACGGCCTAGCACATTTTATCGAGGTTGTGACACCTTTGATCCTCAGAAGGTAGGATTTGTCTGTGAATCTGGATTTCGGTTTGATGTCACGAAATCCGGCAACGGCAACGGAGGCCACCGTTACGGCACAACCTTATCACACGGCGAACGTTCAGCGATTATTGAGTATTTGAAAACCAAATGATTTTGACGCGTCAGTTGTAAATTTCTCGCACAACTGGCCTGAGACTTACAGGCCCTATAAATTTTCGAGATATGAGGATTGCACTATGTTGCGCTATGCCTTGGGTTATTTCTTGGGCTCTCTCTTGGGACCTCTCTTGAGCCCTGTCCTGCGGTACACACCGAAGTGGCTATTGAAAACACTCGCTGATTTTTCGAACGGCTGGCCTTGGCTAAAGAAAACAATCAGTGCGGTGATGGTCAATCGCCTTGTTAACTCTGCGCCCCATAGACCACACCCATGGAGTACAGCCCACGACTATGTTTCGTGGACATCTCTGTCAGATCATACCTGGAGCGGACGGCATCTTGCTGCTTCCAAACGAGAGAGACCGAAAGCTGCCGACCTCCAGGAGCTTTTTAGGCGCAGGAATGGCGCGCAGCGCTACTGTACAAAATCCACCTGCTTATTCCCCGCATTTGCACAGTACTTAACAGATAGCATCCTCCGCACCCGCACAGTTCCACATAATGCGCCTGACGCGGATAAAGACCTTGCACGCAAACAAAATACCTCTACCCATCATCTGGATATGTGCACGCTATACGGACGGTTGCCGAAACAGACTACCCAGCTCAGAGCACAAAACCCCGATGTTGGAAATCGAGGAAAACTGAAGTCGCAAATGATTCGTGGAGAAGAGTACGCGCCGTTTTTGTTTAATGCTTACGGTGAGATTAAAAAAGAATTTGATGAGCTGGATCCTCCGTTGGGCGTAGAGAAGGTTACTCTGAGCAGCTTGCAGCACCAGAGCCTTTTCGCCTTTGGGGGAGATCGCACAAACTCAGCCACGCAAGTAGCCATGATGAATACGTTGTTTTTGAGGGAGCACAATCGCGTTGCATCTCTGATTGCCAAGGCTGAGCCAGCTTGGGATGATGACCGTGTATTTGAAACCACGAGAAACACGATCATCGTTTTGTTTATCAAAATCGTGGTGGAGGAATATATCAACCATATTTCCCGAATGCCCTTTCGGTTTGTTGCAGACCCCTCGTTTGCACACTATGCCCCCTGGAACAAGCCCAATTGGATCACAACCGAATTCAGCCTGCTCTACCGGTGGCACTCCCTTGTTCCGGAATTCATTGATTGGGGTAACCAAAAACTTCCCGTAGCTGGGACATTCATGAACAATCAACTGCTTTTAGGTAGCGGGCTGGCCAAGGCTTTTACGTACATAAGTGCTCAAAAGGCCGGTCGCATTGGAGCTTTTAATACTCCAGATGCACTCATGTGGACTGAAGAGTTAGCACTCAAGCAAGATGCTACCTGCGAACTCGCTCCATATACTGATTACCGTGAGTTTGTTTCCCTTTCACGGCCACAACAATTTGAAGACATATCGAAGGACCCGGACGTTATTGCGTTCTTGAAAAGGTCGTATAAAAGTCCAGATGAAGTCGATTTCTATGTAGGGCTCTTCGCCGAAGATCCTGCGGACGATTCGCCTCTCCCCGAACTTATGTTAACGATGGTTGCCATTGACGCATTTTCCCAAGCCTTTACAAACCCGCTCCTCTCCCATCGGGTTTTTTACGAGGAAGCCACTTTTTCTAAAATTGGACGGGAAATTATTCAGTCCACCAATACTCTAAAGGATATATTGATAAGAAATGTCAACGAGCCAGATAAACCTCCTCTCGAAAGCGCCTCGATTAGCATGACGCATCCAAATTGGGCATATGTCAACTAAGGTACGGCAGTACGATTTATGCGATGGTGAAAATTGAACACATATCTTCTTACCCAGGGGACCTGGCTGAGGCAGCGGGGGGCTTCCCCACAATATTGGTTCCCTTCTCCAATCCAAGAAAACCATGGGAGTGCCTATGCTGTCGCTCGCCAAACTGCTCATGCGCACAACCTGGTCTCTGATCTCGTTGACCGTCTGGACCGGCTGTGCGACTGAGCCTGCCACACATTTTACCTATGACTCGCCACTTCTCTCACAAGGACGAACCGCCTTTGCCCTGTATAATGATGACAGTCGGTTGATCTCCAATCCTCTCTTTGAAATCCGGCGTGCGATTCCTGCCCCACCGGCTGGAACAGACGCACCACTTCCGGTGACCGATCTATATGTTGTAATCCACGGCTGGAACTTTACGTTAGCGGAAGCCATTGCCAATTCCCATCGCTACATCGAGAGTCTCGACCAGCAACTCTCGCATCTCCCGGCCAAAAGCGAGTTTCGTCCTTTTCTTCTCTTTGTCGCCTGGCCCTCCGTCAGTCGGCCACTAGGAGACCTGGCCACCGCCGTTCTTCCATTCGGCTTGGACCGAGGTCTCAGAGACATAACCAACATCATTGACGGCACGGTGCTGTTTTTACCGACAGCCTGGAAGCAATCCCTCAACAGTTTTACGGTGGCGCTCGGCCACAAACCGCCTGATCGGTACTTCACCACAGACCAAACCGTCTCTAACCAGAACGATCGCCATCCTAGTTGCGAACCGCTTTCCCCCTTAGAACATGATGTCTATGGAGTGCAGACGGACACAGATCGAACCGGCCGTGATTGCCCTGTCTCCGCGCTGCTCTATTCGCTCATTCGATGGAACGAGGCCGTTCACGGGGGGAAAATCCGCCTGCATATCGTCGGCCACAGCTATGGAGCCAAGCTGGCCACATTAGCCGCCGTTGAATCCCTCCGCCGATGGGAAGAAGCCCCAGTTTCTCCTCGTGCCCTGCAGACATTGCCGAACACTAATCATAGTGCTCTCTGCGAGCAGGAACCAATCGCCTCACTTGTGTTATTCAACGCCGCTTTTCATCCCAGAGAAATCATCTATCATGCGCATCCCTACGGCGCAAACCCGTTTGAGGGGCGAGTCTTCCCCGTGCCCTATCTGCAATGCATTCCGCGCAAAGCCCTTGTGTATGGCCGGCGCGATCATGCAACAGGCAGCATCTTTAACCTGAGCCAACTGCTGATGGACAATCGGCTCAACACCTATCTGCATCAACCTGCAACCTGGGTTGGCGAGTCTCGTTTCGGTGATGGCATGTTTGGGCCAGTGTACGACATCCTGAATGGGAGCGTTTCGCTGGGACTCGCCATGGCCGAAGCACCAATCAACTGGTCATTCCACGCCCTGACGCAGTTGCCGCAAGATTTCATGTGGCACCTACGGACAAACGATTCCATCATTCGAGTGGAGGCAACCGATAACATCTGGTGGACAATCGGACGCGTGGCCGTCAATACGTTGGATTTTTTTGTTCCGGCATCACACTTTATCAATCCTCTTCCACACCAAGCAGACCGTATGGGCATACTCCGGTCCACTCTTCCTGCCATCGGCAATACTGGGCTCGATAGACTTCGCGCAGGCCGCGACCTGGGGCTTTCATCAATGGGTGCGACATGGACCGCCCTCACGGACGAGCAGAGCCACACCACAGACCAAAATGCCGACCAATTCTGCCGACTCGCCGTACAGGCGACCATTGCTAAACCGGGCAACTCAATTTTCCCAAGCGGCCCCCTAAACAAGTCGTGGCTCTATTCATTCGATGGCAGCCCAGTCATGGATACCGTGATTGCCCCCTCCGGTGCGCACGGTGACCTGCGAGAGAAAGATGAGATTGTCCTGCCGGCTTCCTGTGGAACGACGGGACTTCCGCTCCGCCTGCAAAAGCGTGAAGCCGTGCTCAACTTTGTCCTCACCTTCACCCAAGGCCGTTGACCCTGCTCCATAGGGATTCGCGGAGTTCGACCGGGGTTGACGCGTAAGCTCCCCGTAGATCGAGACCCAATTAAAGGGGTCGCCCATCTCGAAGGCTCCGGTCAAGTGGGCACAGGCCATCGTGCCCTCCGTCTTCTCCAAACGGGGCCCGTGTTCAGATCCCATCTTTCCTCGCCGGGCCAGTCGTGTGACGTCGTCGCATCCCGGTTGTCCTCGTCAACCGTGTCAGCTCTGATCAGAGCCGCGCGAGTCACCCATCAGCGCCCTAACATTTGGGGTAAGTCTTGTGCTGTGCATTCAATGGGCCAAGACATCGGTACCAATGCCTTACCTCTCCTGACCACTGTCTATCTGATACGTTGGGCCGGAAATGAATCGTTACACACCGTCGCCATTCGCTCTCGCATCTCCCCCTCGCGCATCTCAAAGATGCAGAAGTTGATCGAACGAAATCCACTGACTCTCGGTCAATTGCGGCTGTTCGCTCGATGCAAGGTAAAGAACTGAGTACGTTAGCCACATACATGCCCTTCTCCATAGCGGAGCGGTATCAGAGCTCCAAGTTCAGATAGGTATATTCGATTCGTCGAGAAACAATTTTCCTTGATTCAGGCCCCGGTGATTCGGCTTGCCCTGCCATGCCAATGAGCATCTTGACATGCGACTAAATATTACTTATTATGCACTCAAGTTTAGCAATGATATATCTAATGCGATTACAATGAATGGAGCTTGGAGGGGCGTTGCCATGAGCACAGAAAATCCAGTCGATCCGTCTCGTGAACTCGATGCAATGAGAAGTATAGCCGACGCGCTGACAAAGCTTGATGACTCTGCGCTCCGGCGAGTTTTGCATTGGGCGAACGATGCATTTGGCTCGAGAGCAAGTGTTTCGTTCATGCACGGGGAGCGTGGTCTCGACAGCATAACTTCTGCAGGCGGATCAGATCTTAAAGTAAAGTACCCGGCACTCGCTGATTTCTTTGATGCTGCGGCCCCAGGCCAAGATGCCGATAAGGCGCTTGTTGTCGGATATTGGTTCCAGGTCATAGAGGGGGCTTCAGACCTAGACGGGTTTTCTCTCAACAAGGAGCTCAAGCATCTAGGGCATGGAATCTCAAACATAACTTCGGCCCTAGACACGTTGATAAGTCGGAAGCCCGCATTGGTCCTCCAGACAAAGAAATCGGGAACTTCAAAACAGGCTAGAAAAAAATACAGATTAACGCTTGAAGGGCAACGGAGTGTCGAGAGAATGATCAATTAGAACATGGGTTAATTGAAATTGCGGTGATATGGGACGTTCCCCAAGTCAGCCGAGCGTCCAAAACTCGATTGAACCGAATGTCCCATATCTTTGCGCTGCCTCCACAGCAGCGCCCGCAATACCTACAATATAAACTATTTCGTCTGTATATCTCTACGCTCTATCTAGGGAGATCACGTTCTCGTTATCAATGAACCCACAAAAGGTGTCGAGCGTCTTTTCTTAACACCACGTCCACGCCTTGCCGCCGGCGACCTCGCCTATCATGTCCTGAATCGCCGCGTCGGACGACTCCCGCTCTTCGAGACACCCGCTGATTACACCGCCTTTGAAAAGATTCTCGCCGAGGCCCACGCCCACACCAAGATCCGCATCGCCGCCTATTGCCTTATGCCGAATCATTGGCACCTGCTTCTCTGGCCCCGGCAGGACGGGGAGCTTTCGGAAATCCTCCGCTGGATCACAGTCACGCATACGCAACGCTGGCATGCCCATCACCACACCGCCGGAACAGGCCCGGTCTATCAAGGCCGCTTCAAATCCTTTCCGGTCCAGACCGATGAGCATTTCCTCACCGTCGCGCGCTATGTCGAACGCAATGCGCTCCGAGCGAAACTGGTCACACAGGCGGAAGGCTGGCAGTGGTCGAGCCTCTGGCGGCGGGATCAGCGAGATGCCAAGCTGACGGCGTGGCTCAGTGACTGGCCCGTGGAGCGGCCACGCGATTGGCTGACGCGCGTGAATCGCCCGCAGACTGCCTCGGAGTTGGAATCGCTCCGACTGAGTGTGCACCGAGGCCGCCCGTTCGGGGAAGAGGCCTGGGTGAAACGCATGGCCAAGCGCTTCGGCATGGAATCGACGCTCCGGCCCAGGGGACGGCCGAAAGGATCGTAAACAATGATCCCGACCACTTTTCTTTCTTCAAGAACTGAGCCTTTATTCGTATCCTACCCCCGACTTGCTGTGAGCATGGGCCGCTTCGGCCATTCTGATTGACATCATGACATCATGACTCTTATGCTGTGATGCATGCGTACGACACTTAGCTTGGACAACGATGTGGCCGCACTGTTGAAGCGGGCACAGAAAGTCCGCAAAGCCAGCCTCAAGACCGTGGTCAACGATGCGATGCGACAGGGGCTTAAAGATCTCCTGAGGCCACCGGCACGGCCCAAGAAGCCCTTCCGAACCAAAGGTATTTCGCTGGGGCGCTGCCTTGTGGGCAGCTTGGATGATGTGGCTGACGTGCTGGCCACGGCTGAAGACGAAGCCTTTCGATGATTCTGCTCGACGCAAATTTGCTCGTCTACGCACACGTCACGTCCCTGAGTCAGCATCACGCCGCACGCAGCTGGCTTGATTCCCGCTTGAATGGACCAACCCCGGTGGGATTGCCATGGCCCACGTTACTCAGTTTCGTCCGCCTGGTCTCAAACCCGCGCATCTTTGAGCATCCGCAACCGATCTCAAAAGCCTGGAAGCAGGTCGACGATTGGCTGACCTGCCCTGTCGCCTGGATTCCACAACCCACGGAACGCCATCGAGAGATCCTTGGCTCTTTCCTTACGGATGCCCTCGGACGCTCAAACCTGGTGCCCGATGCGCATCTGGCAGCCTTGGCCATCGAGCATGGCCTGACTCTTTGCTCTACCGATCGCGATTTCGCCCGCTTCCCCAATCTCCGGTGGGAAGATCCCCTTCAACAGCCGCGCACGTAGTCGGCCAGACACGCTCTCGCTCACATCGTTATCGGGTCGGCATCGGAAGAGACCCGGAAAGGGGAAGATAAAACGGGGACATTCTGAATTTCCAAGCAGGTAAAGACTTCGCTTCTCGACGACCCCAGCCGCCGTCACGCCCTCCGGTTCTTTCCCCAGTTCCCTCTTCTTTCACGCAGTCGACCTGCTTCTCTTACAAAAAGCAGCATGTCACCGTTTCTCTCCCCTTAGTCGTCTAGAGTCTCGTGGCCAGGTCGGCTTCGATCGTCTCCGGCTTATCGCCCGGCGCATAGCGTTTCAGGACCGTGCCGTCGGCACCGACGAGGAACTTGGTGAAGTTCCATTTGATCGCCTCGGTCCCAAGAATCCCGGGTTTCTCCGATTTCAGATATTGGTAGAGCGGATGTGCGTTCGCACCGTTGACGTCGATCTTGGCGAACATCGGAAAGGTGACACTGAAGTTCCTGGTGCAAAACTGTTCAATCTCTGCCTCGCCGCCCGGCTCTTGCTGTCCGAACTGGTTACAGGGAAACCCGAGCACTACGAGACCCCGATCTTTGAATTTTCCGTAGAGCGCCTGGAGTCCCTCATACTGCGGCGTGTAGCCGCACTGGCTTGCCACATTCACGATGAGCAACGTCTTGCCCCGGTAGACATCCATCTTCTGCGGCGTGCCGTCGATCGTGACGAGGTCGATGTCGTAGAAACTCATAGCTCCCACCTCATGGCGTCTCAATGTTTATGACCGTACAAGCCTGTCATCCGTCTGCGCAGACAACCGCGCACTCGTCGGGACATTGGCATGCACGGCCCGAAACATGCCAAAGCGACACAGCCCTGCCCCGAATGCCAGACGCATTAACAGGATTGTGGGCACTTCTCGCAATGATTTAACGAACCCGCTCACGCCAAACCGGACAATCCCTGCCGGACGGATAATGCCCTGCCAGATGGAATCGAGCCATGAGGGTAGGGTTTCGGCGGTCCAATCTGCTGTGGTGACTTCGCCCGCCACCAGTCCGGTTGCCTCCAGTAATTCTGAAAACTCTTCAATGCTGGAAAATGCCGGATGAGCCCACTGATCCAGCAGTTGGCGCATCACCGGCTTTTCCCACCAATTGAGCGGCACCTGGCGATCGTCCCGCTGGTTCCAATCGGCCACGACCAGAATTCCGCCCGGTTTCAGCACGCGCATGAGCTCTCGGGCAAATTGGGCCTTATCCGGCATGTGCGGTCCTGCCTCGACCGACCAGACCACATCAAAACTGGCATCGGGGAACGACAGTGCCAGCGCATCATCGACCTGAAAGCGGGCATTCACCTCCGGGGCGGTCAGTTCTTGAGCCCGTCTGACTTGCTGAGGGCTGAGGGTGACGCCGGTGACAGCAAAGCCATACTCCCGCGCCAGCATGCGACTGCTGCCGCCGATGCCGCAGCCCACATCTAAGACCGTCGTGCCGGCAGGAAGCTTGTCTAACCCGCCCCAACGCACCATTTCATGCACAAAGTCGGACTTGGCTTTGAGAAAATCCTTTTTGCCGGGTGGAGCGCCGTAGTGTCCCAGATGGATATGTTCGCCCCAGTAGAACTCGAGAATGCCGTCATTCGTCCAGTCATCATAGGAATTGGCGACAGAATCGGCAGATTGATATTTGCGGGGGGCTCGCACGTACAGCACGACCCCGATCAGCAGTAAGAGCAGGAGAAGGACGATCGCCGCTAGGAACATGTTCATCATATCGAATGTCTAATTACCGTGATGCCGTTAACAGTGATAAGCCATACACACAAACGTGACCGGGTCCCCCGGGGAACATACGTACGCGCTATCCTAGGCACTCACCGCATCGGCAACAAACATCTTTACTTTGATCTTCTTCGCCCGTTCTTCAACCTGCGCGGCATCATACTGAAACTGCAACCGCATCCACCCCTCCGGCGTGCCGCCAAACGCTTTCGCCAGGCGGATCGCCATGTCCCAAGACAGGTCTGCGCTCTCATTCACCAGATGACTCAGCGCCGACCGCGATACCCCAAGGATTTTTGCCCCTTCCGTTACACTCAACCCATGTGGCTCAAGACAATCGACCCACACCGAAAACCCGGGATGCGGTGGATTCTTCATTTTCAACACTTTCATCGCATGTTCCTTTTTCAATGGTAGTCCTCTAAATTCACGTCCAGCGCATCACCATCTTGATACCGAAACGTAATGCGCCAGTTGGCTCTCACCGTGACGCCCCACTCCCCTTTTCGACTTCCCTTCAATGGGTGCAGCCGGTAGGAATGCACGTTTAGATCCTCGATCACTTCCGCTTGATGCAGCCGCGCGAGAATGGCCCTGATCCGATCCACCATGTCCGGCGGGAGCTTCCGGGGATCATCTTCTTCGAAACACCGTTTCAACCCCCGGTGCTTAAAACTCACGATCATGCGTTGACTGTAGCGTGTAGCGCTTCACCAGTCAACAGGAATCCTCCTGCACTGAAAGGAGCCTACAAGGAGGCAGGAGTCATTTTCTTGACACGCCGCCCCCGTGTTCGTTACACGATCCCCTATGCCGCGCTGTCCAGGCCGCCCCGGCCACGTCCTGAATCGCCGTCTTACACACAGCCTCCCGCCCCTGTATTCCGCTCAAATGGCTGTTGCCGATTGAGATCGCGACGACGGATAATGTGCCCCTGAAGGATCAGAGTACACTGGTCCCATGATGGACAAGCGGAGCGTCGATCAATCATGAATCTGAAGGCAGAGGATCAGCGGACTGCGCCCCGGGTTGCAGTGCAGTTTCACGCCCTGGTGTCGGGCTCCGCACAGTCCGAAGGGACGGGCACCATTCTCGATCTGTCACGGAGCGGATGCCGGCTGGAAAGCCAGGTCCTCATGTTGCCCGGCCTCTCGTTAGAACTGCGCATCGCCGTGCCCGGTTTGGAATGGGCGCTGATGATCGATGGGGCGGATGTGCAGTGGACGGACGAGGACCGCGCCGGGCTGGCGTTTGTTCGAATGAGAGAAACGGAACGGCTGCGACTCGACGACGTCATGACCACCCGGCTCGCGAGGACGCCTGAGGACGGCGACGACAAACAGGGCAACCTGGTGCCGGTTGAGTTCCAAGGACTGGAACCGGTGCTGTCGAAAAATCCAGAAGTGGCCGTCAGCAAGGGGCTGGCCTGGTTCGCTCAAGACCGGACGGAATTCCCCTTTCGAGGAGGGAGCCTGCTCAACAGAGCGTTTCCCGTCTGTACGCCAGAACTCGCAGCCGCGCTCGGCACATTGGTCCAATCTGGCGGCGACACGGAGGTGGAATTCTCGCTGGCGCTGCTCCAGAACTATCGTGGTTCGACATCCGCCGACGGCGTCCTGAAAGAGATTGTGTCGCGCTTTCCGCAGGACGATCGCAAAATGGACGGAGTCCGGATCAGCATCAACAGCCCCGGCGCGGTCTCCGGTGAATTCGGGTTGGCGGAAGCCTGGCGAGTCAGGAAGGAGTCGCTGGCGCGCTGGCTGACGGACACACGACCGGCGGTCAACGCCTTCGCCCAGCAGCACATGGCAGAACTCGACCGGATGATCGTGGCAGAACGGCGCCGCGTGGAGACCGAACGCGAACTGCGAGAGCGGAGCCGACATGAGGACGAGTCAGATGGGTACAGGGCGAAACCCTTCTGACAGCAGAAACATCCTGTGCGCTGCGCTCAATTCGTATTCATTTACACCATCCGCCGCACCGTCTTGCCAGCATGGTGAGGCTCCAGCCTTGTAATCACACATCCCACTTCGTTATCCTGCCGCGCCAGGCGAGCTGATAGATCCACAGCCTTTCCTGATGCCATAATTTGGTGATGGTTTCTACTCTAATTGGAGGCACCCCAATGATACGGACTTTGTCTCTATGCATCGGCTGCATTATCGGCCTGTTGACACTATCCGGGTGCGGATTAAACATGTTTACAGGCGCAAAAGCGCCGGTGATTGCCGACGATGTAGAAAATCGAATGGGAACGTTGTCGTTCGCCACCGATCGGAGGGTTGTGCTCGTACCGCTCCAAAAGAATTCGGCGAGTGACGCCGGCCGGTTTTGCGCTGACCCGCCACTCGATGCCGACCAGAATATCACCAGCGCATTAGCAGCCCTGCGGGACCTGTCTACTGACAAGGTCGATGCAAGCGTGAAGATAGCCTTGGCTCGCTCCTTCGCCCAGATCCTACCGGCATTTGTCAGACGTACGCAGGGGCTTCAACTATATCGAGAGGCCATGTACAACCTCTGCCAGAACTACCTCAACCATGCCATCAAAGAGGACACGCTCCAGACCCAATCGATGAAGATTCTAGACGTGTCGGTGAAATTGATCGAACAGGAGCTGACACTTGCGCATGAGGCGATGGGCGAGCTCTCTCTGCCTACTCCCGGGATGGCTCGCCCATAGTTCGGATGATCGATACAGGCAAGGCGTACTCTTCGGTACGTTGAGCCTGTGAGCACCACGACCTGCCTAGGCGGAGCGGGTCGGCGAAGGCAGGGAACACAGCCTGGTTGACCTTGTCGGCACTCTGCCACAAACGCGGCATGTATAATGTGCTCATGCGGGCGATCACGTTCAGTATCATCGTAGCCCTCGTAGTCATAACGCCAGGCCTCCTGACCGCTTCTGAAGACCGCCCATCTTCGCAGCCGGGCGCACGAGAACGCTTGAATCAGGTCTTGAACCCTGAAGGCGGCATTCACGTGTACAAGAACCATCGTGGAACCGTCGAAAGCACGATCACGCTGCCCGACGGCGAGCGAATCATCACTGTACAACCACCCCACGGATCAGGACTCAATCTTGGCCCTCCCCTTCAATTGAACAGTCAGCCGCTCCAACTGCCTCCTCCACCCCCCATTCCAGCTCAACCACCGGCTCCGGAGTTTCCGCAGAGGGCTCGCTAGTTCAACAACTTGAGGTCACGTCTTGTTCCGTGCATGCCATGGGCTACGCAGCGGTGCAGGACTCGCACACCTCGAAGATCCAGCGGTCGACCGAACACAATCCACTGACTCTCAATCCATAGCGGTGGTTGACTCGATGTGAGGTCAAGCACCGAGACTGTCTGCTGCCTTCCTACGGCAGACTCAGGCTTTGGATGAATGCCCGAAAATCCGGCGATTCCTCGAGCAGTCGCGGGCCGACGTCAACAAGGCTTTGGACTTGGTCACTTTCGAGGGAAAAACTGGTCGGCAACGATAGGAAATACTTCCGCCTCTCGGGATCCTGAATCGCCTCGAAATTGACTTCGATGATAAAGGGATCGATCTCGCTTGCCAGCTTGGGAAGTTGCGGCGCACCAGGACATTGCTCCAGCTTTTTTTGACAGGCCGCGATATTCTTTTGCGCCTTGATGCGTTCGGCACGGAGTTCCTTCATGACCTCGACACTTTCTACGCTGTAGTTCTCCATCGCGATGGTCGCCGTCCTGGAGGCCACGGTGATCAGTCCTGGCGGGCTCTCATCCTTGCTCATGGTGTCTTCGTCAGCCGTATGGGCATTGACAACGATCACCACAAACTTTTCTATTTCCCCTCCGTTGAACAACTTCCTGATAAAGCCGCTGGAACGTTGGAATGCCGACTCGATCGGCCGCAGTCCGATATTGTCGGCAAGACCTCCATCCATAAGATGGATGTATGGCAGGGCGTGATCGTCCCGGTACATGGCCCGGTTGCGCGCCCAATAATAACGACGCCGGTTGTCGCTGAAATCTTCCAGCCCCAGCTCATAATCCTTGGGCAGTTTGAACTGCGCATGCGGATAGTTCTTGAGCGTCAGCGGGCTTAACAAAAATGGAAACGCCGAGGATGCCGCCACCGCGCGGGCGACCGGATAAGTGCCGAGATCGGACACCAGAAAATCGAATTGATCCTGAGTGAACTCGAACCGCTCCCCGTTCGCAAGATTGGTCGCGTTCATGATAACGAACGGACGGCGGTCGGCCTCGGCGAGCACAGCGAACGATTTCCCCTCAAAGATGTTGTCGTCGTAGTACTCGGCGGCCAAATCAATGCGGCTGAAGTAGGGAGACGCCAGCCGAACCCAATTCCAGGGTTTGAAGAGACTCCAGAGCAACGACCCTTGAATATCGGCGTCGAGAAATCTGGTGCGATAGTCTTGGAAAATCTTTTCTCCGAACAATCCATAATAGGCCGCCGTAAAGGATCCACCGGAGATCGACGAGATGCAGTCCACCTCATCAAGCAGGCGCTTCTCCGTTCCCTTCCAGGTAATGCGCGTGTTCTTCAATTTCTCCAACACACCGTAAGCGAGCGCCGCCGCGCGGGTACCGCCTCCGGAGAATGCGAGACAAATGAAGAGGGAATTGGAATTATTCGTGCCCGCCTCGAAATTGAAGCGGTACTCCCGTCCCTGCGGGCTTTCCATCTTTTCCGCATTGACGAAGTAATGGGTACAGCCTTGCAACACGAGAGACAGGATGCAGCCGGCAATCCAGCTGGTCCTGCGATGCATCAGGCAAGGGATCAAAGTCCACCTCCCGCGGTTCAAGTTCGGCCGTATTCTTCAGCACGATGGTTTGTTGGACGGGCGTGAAATTGTTGGGCGGGCCAAGCGACACCACATGCCGGCCGGCCTCGAGCTCGATCACCTCTTCGGTTCGACCGTTGAACTCGTCGTCGATCACCACCCGGCGAGAGCGGGGAAAGTGCACAACCAGATATTCCATAGAATCACTCCACACTTGATTTGGCGATAGCGCAGGCTACCGAGGCCAATCGAAACGCTACTGATTCGCACAAGACCTGCCAACCGATACCATCTCGCAGTACTCCAGCTACGGCGCCAACACATCGCAATCAACGTGCACGGGTGAGCAGCTCGGCGGGGCCGATCAGTTCCCGCCAACCTTCTTCTCGAGCACATGTTGCCACATGAAGCCGATCTGAAACGCATAGAGCGCCATCGTCAGCGACAGCCCGCCCCCATCCTGCTGCGCATACATCGGCCCCCAAAAGGCAGAAAACGCGATCGGGGACACGAGGAACGGCCTGAACATTTTGTTCCATGCCGGCCAGTTTCCCTTTTCGCCACCGGTTTCGTCCCAGACGGCTTTCGCCACCATCCCGGCCAGCATCGCCACAAACAGCACCATCGCTGAAACCGTGGAGTAGCTGACCGCCCACCCAAGCAAAGGCACCTCCACAAGGTAGTCCAGATCCTCGGCGGTTCGCGGCTTAGGCAGGAGGCGCCCGACATCGTCTGGAATAGTTGCGGGCGACGGAAGCGCGTCTCCCTGTGCAAACGCCGAAGGAATGAAGAACGACGACAGGACCATAGCCGGGCTGTCCTCCTGAGACGGTCGGCTGGTCATCTGCGGCGTGGTATCTCCGCCAATATAGCTCCCTTCGTCCTTGTTCTTGGTGCCTGCCCACACCCAACCTGTGCGAACCTGCTTGGCCGCGTCAAGATACCGGACCCAGTACCAGACCTGAATCACACCGATCTCTTCCCGCTTGAGGATATGGAGACAGGTCTTCGGTGCCAAAATGCCCTGGGTCTCGCCGAGAATCCACTGCCCTCGCATGAAAGAATACTCAGGCACTTTGGCCCGAACGTACACCGACGCGAGGGTATAGGCCCGCGGAGCGAAGTTGGCTTGTGGATTATCCTGGCTCGCACAGTTCAACGTGGCAGCTTCAGGTTTCGGGGCGGCCGATTTTGCCGCCCAAACAGGCTGAACCAGCAGAACGGCCACGCCTACAAGTACCAGCCGTAGGACCAACCGTGCATACGCCATCATCGGCATCACACCCTCCTTTTTATTCCATGTGACCGCAACCACCATTTGAGGATACTTCCGCACGGTACGCCGAGTGCGGGGGAGGGTCAATGGGCTTGTTAGGAATGATGTCAACACGAGGGAGAGGGAACGCGAAACCTGTGTGTGTGGGGGGGGGTCACGTCTTGTTCCGTGCATGCCATGGATCACGCAGCGGTGCAGGACTCGCACACCTCGAAGACTCAGCAGTCGCTCGAACACAATCCACTGACGCTCAATCCATCGCAGTTGGTGGCTCGGTGTGAGATCAAGCACCGACACTGTCTTCTGGCTCTCGCGTGAGGCCATGCCTCTTGATCTTCAGCCATCCCGGCAGCCGCCAAGAAATTTGTGTCACAGTCCGATTTCTGTTACCTTTTTCCGGGCCCGCATCCCCGATAATCACCGCCGTTCAGCCCGAGGGAGAAATCTCATGCTCTTCATCACAAGCCGGCAGCCGACGAAGAACACCGAGCCGGCGCTCAACACCAATTTCGTGTTTGACCTTGGCAATAACGCCTCAAGCCGAGGGTTTTTCTGCTGCCGCCGCATCAAGAAAGATGTGCACGAAGAAATCGGCAGCAAACGGCTGATGTCCGCCATTAAGGAGTCCAAATACCGGCAAGTCCTGATCTATATTCACGGCTTCTCCAATCTCCCTGAACATGTCTTCGAAAACGTCCAGGAGTTCCAATCCCTCTGCAACAAGCAGAAGGAGGGCGAGGTCCTCGTGATTCCGGTCATCTGGCCTTGCGACAACGATCTCGGCATCGTCAAGGACTACTGGGACGATCAAAAATCGGCGGATCAAAGCGCCTTCGCGTTTGCCCGAATGCTCCAAAAGTTCATGGAGTGGAGAAGTTCGGCGGACTACAATCCCGAAGACGACCCCTGCCTGAAACGAATCAACATTCTGGCCCATTCCATGGGCAATCGCGTCCTGCGACAAACACTGAGCAATTGGCAGAAATACGATCAACCGAACGGATTGCCGCTATTATTCCGAAACACGTTTCTCGTCGCCGCCGACATCTTGAATGAGTCGCTGCATAAGGGCGAACCGGGCGAGTTGATCAGCCATGCATCACGGAATGTGGTGGTCTATTACGCATCCGACGACCTGGCATTGCGGGCGAGCAAAGTCTCGAACCTGAAGAACGCGGAAGCCTCACGCCGTCTCGGCCATTCCGGCCCAGAGGATATGGAGCGGACGCCCAAGAACGTGTACGCTATCGATTGCGATGAGGTGAATACGGTGTACGACCCGCCGAAAGGGCATTCCTATTTTCGGTCGGGCAAAACCAAGGGGACACCCGGCGTGGTGTTCGATCACATCTTCGACACGATGCTGACAGGCCGGGTATTCCCCAGCGATGAGTTCAGAAAGTCGAGCATTCTGGCGCTACCGAAATCCAGAAAGTCGTCCTGATAGACCATCGAGAACAGGGTAACATTGCGGGCACGTCTTGTTCTGTGCATTCAATGGACCGGGCCATAGGTCCATGACTTGCGTACCAGAATCGCCGTCTGCTTAGGGACGCACGCCGATCGTAAATTGGCTGCGCGCGGCGGTGCAGAATATTGGGGAACGACACGACCCTCGGCAGCGCATCGGCATCATCGGCAACTGCCTGACCGGGCCATTCCCTCTTACACTCTTCGATAATCCACAAGTGAGTACAGTGGTCATAGCCCAGCCTGCGCTGCCCACGAGATTCCGGTGGTAGACGGAGGCAGACAAGAAATCGGTCGGTCTATCGACCGACGGGCTCACCACCGCAAAACAGAGCCGCGCGAAGATCTATGGGGTAAGATTTGAACCGGACTGCATCGCGGATCGCGCGAAACAACTCACGTTGCGACAAGAATTTAGCAACCGGTTTCTCGATGGAGACATACCCGCGAGTGAATATCAGATCCATGGGAAGCCGATCAATACACACAGTCCGTTGATCGGAGCCTGGAGAAAGACAGATGAGACAGGCCAACCTTTGAGAGACGCACGCCGCCGAGTCCGAGATTTTCTCCTGAAGTAATCACGCAAGAACCGACCACTGGGCTAGCCCCTCCCTCCGAATTGGACGAGGCGGTCAATCAGCCTTCCCGCTGCGATTCAGTCCACGCTGCAGGCCAGGGTCCGGAGGTCTGGGGTTTGCCCATGCCGCCATGACCGATCCACTCGCACCGGATAGGTACTTTGCCACGAATGGACTTGCAATAAAAGCATGTTCCGCCGCACCGGAGGTTCCTCCATCGGGCGGGGTGCCCGGCGGCTCCCATCGTGTCCGTGTCCGGGCCATTCCCGTCACAGCATCGCTCAAGCCTGTGCTCAAAACGACCGACACAACTACAGAGGACCACCGCCGACTACACCACCACACAGGGGGCCATGGTGACGAACACACAACTCGACCAGACCTGTATCAACACAATCCGCACCCTTTCGATGGACGCCGTGCAGCAGGCCAATTCCGGCCACCCCGGAACGCCGATGGCCATGGCCCCGGTCGCCTACTGTCTGTGGCAACGAATCCTCCGATTCGATCCAAACGATCCGATTTGGCCGAACCGGGACCGGTTCGTGCTGTCGATGGGGCACGCCTCCATGCTCCTCTACTCACTCTTGCATTTGACCGGAGTGAAGGCGGTGAATCCCCAATACGAACGGCTGGGGGAACTCTCAGTGCAACTGGAGGACCTCAAACGCTTCCGCCAGCTCAACAGCAAATGCGCCGGACACCCGGAATACCGCTGGACCTCCGGCGTGGAAACCACGACCGGTCCGCTCGGGCAAGGGGTGGCCACCAGCGTCGGGATGGCGATCGCCGCCCAGTGGCAAGCCCGGTACTTCAATCGCCCGGGTTTCGACCTGTTCGACTACGACGTCTACGCTCTCTGCGGCGATGGCTGCATGATGGAAGGCGTCACAGCGGAAGCGGCGTCCCTGGCGGCACACTTGAAACTGTCCAACCTCTGCTGGATCTACGACAACAATAAGATCACGATTGAAGGGCACACAGAGTGGGCCTTCAGCGAAGACGTGGCCACCCGGTTCATTGGATACGGATGGAACGTGACCCGAGTCGGCGACGCCAACGATCTCGACCAGCTCGAACGGGCTTTGACCACGTTTAAAAAGGAATCGGATCGCCCGACGCTGATCATTGTCGACAGCCATATCGCCTATGGCTCCCCCAACAAACAAGACACCCACGCGGCACACGGCGAACCGCTGGGCGAAGAGGAAATTCGACTGACCAAACGGAACTACGGCTGGCCGGAACAGGAAAAGTTTCTGGTTCCGGACGGCGTCCGCGAGCATTTCCAGCAGGGCATGGGTCAGCGTGGACAAGCGGCGCGCGCAGCCTGGATGGCCAGGTTTGAGGACTACCAACGCCAGTTTCCCCGGCTCGCCGGCCATCTCTCCCAGATGCAACAGCGCCGACTGCCTGAGGGGTGGGACAAGGCTCTCCCCGTATTCCCTCCCGATGCCAAGGGAGTGGCCGGCCGCGATGCCTCGAGCAAAATCCTCAACGCTCTGGCGCAAGAGATTCCGTGGCTGCTCGGAGGGTCTGCGGATCTGGCCCCATCAACAAAAACCCGCTTGACCTTCGAAGGAGCCGGCGATTTCACTGCAACGGATCGCGGTGGGCGCAACCTGCATTTCGGCGTCCGGGAACATGCGATGGGCTCGGTGTTGAACGGGCTCTCCCTCTCCAAAGTGCGTCCCTATGGCTCCGGCTTCCTGATTTTCAGCGATTACAGTCGGGGCGCAATCCGCTTGAGCGCGCTGATGGAAATTCCTGTCATTCACATTTTCACGCATGATTCGATCGGAGTCGGCGAGGATGGCCCCACGCACCAACCGATTGAGCAACTGGCCTCGCTGCGGGCGGTTCCAAACCTCACCGTCCTTCGCCCTGCCGATGCAAACGAGGTGGCGGAAGCCTGGCGCGTCATTATGCAGATGCAGCACGAGCCGGTCGCGTTGATCCTGACCCGCCAGGCCCTCCCGACCATCGACCGGGTCACATATGCCGCCGCATCCGGCGTGGCAAAAGGCGCCTACATATTGGCCGACGTGCCCGGAGGGAAACCGGATGTGCTGCTCCTCGCCAGTGGCAGTGAAGTCTGGCTCTGCCTTGAAGCAGCGGAGCAGTTGAAGGCACAAGGGATCAAGGCGCGCGTGGTGAGCATGCCCTCCTGGGAGCTATTCGAGCATCAGCCCCAACAGTATCGCGACAGCGTGATTCCTCCGACCGTCACGGCACGGGTCTGCGTGGAACAGGCTTCCACGTTCGGGTGGGCTCGCTATGCGGGGTTGACGGGCGAGATCATCGGCATGCAATCGTTTGGAGCGTCGGCTCCCCTCAAGGAACTCCAAAAGAAATTCGGGTTCACGACGGACAACGTTGTCGCGGCAGCGAACAGACAGCTCCGGAAACCCGCAAAAGCCGCCTGAGGTTCCGGGGAGTGTGCCCTTTCTTCCTGCACACTCTTTAGTCCGACACACATTTGGCTTGCAGACTTCTTGTGTCCGAGTAGTCACCGGCACCCTCGTAGATGTCCTGGCCATAGGACGGGGTGGTCTCATTTCCATTTTCCTCGATGCACACCTCAAGACTCTACCCCATTTATTCGTAGGCCCTGCCTGCTTCTTCGACCCCTTCTTGTTCTTTTTACGCATTTGGACGACAATTTCCGCCATACGTGGCAGACGACTCTTGTTCGCCTTGCGATGTGAGGATACCAGGTGTTGACAGGCACAGTGCTCGCCACTAGGCTGTGCGGGCTCACATTGGACCAACCGTGCGGGAGGAATGCCGGTGAGTGAAGAGTCTAGACGAGCCCAACGCTTTGCAGTTCAACTTCCGGTTCTGTTCGGCGACGTGGCCCCATCGGAACAGGGGACGATCCTCAACATTTCAATGGAGGGCTGCGCCTTGACGGCTGAACGCATCCCGGAACTACACACGCACGTGTCGATCCAGATAGATCTTCCGGACAGCACGGAACCGGTTGACATCGAATTGGCCGGAGTTCGGTGGGTAACTGACTATCGATGCGGGCTGGAGTTCATCCGGGTATCCGGCGAATCGCTGGCACGACTGCGCGTATTCGTCGCGTTGCTGGAAAACACCCCGTAACATGGCACACCCGGTGCACGCCGGACGGGGTCAAGCTTACTTCATGGCCACGGCACGGATCTGGCGATACGTCGTGACGCCGCGCAATACTTTTTGTATGCCGTCCTGCACCAGCGTCACCATTCCCTCGCGCATCGCGACGCTCAGAATCTCCGCCGACCTGGCCTTGGATTGGATCAGTCCCTTCACGTCTTCCGAGCCGACCAGGAGCTCGTGCAGCGGGACACGCCCCTTGAAGCCGGTTTTATTGCAGACTTCGCAGCCTCGTCCCCGATACAACACAAAGTTGTCCCCATACTCGACTCCGAGCCTTTCCCAATAGCCCGCCCCATAGCCCTGAACGAGCTCGTCGTATTCCTGCCGCGTCGGATGGTACCCCTCTTTGCACTCTTCACAAATGCGTTTGCTCAGACGTTTGGCCACGATGCCCTGCATGGCATCGGCAAAATTGAAGGAGTCGCATCCCATGTCGAGCAGTCTCGTGACTGTTTCGACCGCACTGTTCGTATGCAGCGTGCTCAGGACGAGATGCCCCGTCAGCGAAGCCTCAATCGCGATGTCGGCGGTCTCTTTGTCGCGCATCTCGCCGATCATGATGACGTCCGGGTCCGCACGCAGAAACGCCCTCAGCGCAGCGGCAAAGGTGAAGCCGATCTTGGGATGTACTTGAACCTGCCGCAATCCTTCCTGGGTGATCTCGATCGGATCTTCCGCCGTCCATATTTTCCGCTCGTCGGTATTGATATGCCTCAGGATGGCATGGAGCGTCGTCGTTTTCCCGGACCCGGTCGGCCCCACGCACAACACGATGCCATGCGGTTTGAGCGCGAGGGATTTGATGGTCTGCAGGATGTCCGGCGCAAAATCCATCACTTCCAACGGCATCGTTTCCTTCGCCGTCAGCAACCGCATCACAACGTCCTCGTTGCCGCCGGCCGTCGGGAGTGTTGCGATCCGCAGCTCTATCTGACGGTCCTTGGCCAGTTTGTACCGGATCTTCCCGTCTTGCGGCTTCCGTCGTTCTGCGATATCCAGGTGCGCCATGATCTTGATACGGGAGATGATCGCCCGTCGATACACCGCGGGAATCCGCATGTATGTGAAACACGTGCCGTCGACACGGAACCGCACCGCGGTTTCCTTCTTGTCCGAGTAGGGTTCAATATGCACGTCCGACGCATTCAGCCGGTAGGCATCCGCAATCACCTGATTGGCCAGCCGTACGATGGCGGAATCGTTTTCGTCAACGTCTCCTTTGTCAGCCTCACTGGTCCTCTCTGATCCCGCCTCATTGACCAGCTCTCCAAGAATCTCCGTGATCGACGCCCCGTCCGCCTGGCCGGTCACAACAAGAATATACTGTTCAATATCACGGCGGAGACCGACTGAAAACCGGACCGTGACGCCGGGAAAAGCCCGACGGATATCAAGCCCCTTGTCCAGATCATGCGGGTCATTAATGACAACGTCCAGTACGGTTCCTTGACGCTTCAGCGGAATCCAGGCGCTGTTTCTGAGGTAATCGAAGCTGAGATTTTTCAAGAGCTCCGGATCGATGATGGTTCGTTCATCGAAGGGGACATACGGACACTGATAGAACTCACTCAGCGCCGCACCGAGATCGCTCTTCGGCACGCGATACTTATCGAGGAGAACGGTTTCCAGATCCACTTCGCGGGATAAGGCTTCTTTGACGGCGGCATCCAAGTCATCCTGACTGATCAGGCCACGGTAGGCAAGGCAGTCTAACAGACTGCGCTCCATCGCTCTTCGGAACTGTTTCGCCATGCTGGATTTCGTCAATTCGGCGGCTGTGTCGCCCGGCCCAATGCTGCGTATGGCTATCTTACCCCATGCTGTACGACCGGCAATAAGAAGTTGAAATTATTCACGATCAAACCAGGAAGAACATGCGTGGAGATCGGAGGGATCGGGGGCAAGTCATGCAATCCAGCATCGCCAATAACATGCGGTTGAATAGCGTGTGGCGCTCAGCCGAAAAAGCAAGCCAGGAGAGCGGCGTCGATCTCTTGAATCAGACTCATACCGTTCCCCCAGTGCGTGCGTTCGCCTTGCAAGACAGCGGAAGGCGGATTTCTAAAATGGCCCTGCAGAAGCTTCCCCGCCAGTCTCTTGGTGCAGTGCAACAGCATCACAGCTCGACGCCATCGTGCCGCCAAAACTGGAATGCTGTAACAGCTGGTTCTGTTTTTTTAGATGGCTAGATCCAGCCGCAACCATCTCTGGATAGCATTGCAGTGTTGGATTGCAAGACCCGACCCTCTAAATCTGACCCTCTAAATCTCTCGTGGCGAGAACGAAGCGATACTGGAAAACGCAGGCCACGGCGACGACCTGAATGAGGTCGTTCAATCCAGATCTGTTTCGTCCGTCGGTTCCTCAGTTGGCGGCTGGCTTTTCACAGCGAGGGTAACGGTCTTTCCGATCTGGATTACTTCCTCTATCACCCGCGCGAGGACTTCGGATTGCGGCACGGTTGTTCCCACCCAGGCGTTGGCCACCATGGTGACGAAGTCTGTGTTCGTGAGCCTGCGACCGACATTGCCATAGGTGAGAATACGTCCGCCGCGTGGACCGAGAGTGACGGGATCGGTTGAAAGACAACGCCACAATTCGAGCGGCAGGTAGATTCCATTGAAGAGGCCCTTGTCATCCGGATTGAAGATCAGCCGCGGACAAAGTTTTAGGAAGAATGGGTTTGCGTGGAAGCGGAAACTCGCTGGGCTGTTGTCGGACGGAAGCTTTTGAAGCTCCTCCAGCAGATCATCCATGCGCGAGATCTCTTCAGCAAGCTTGTCATCAGGCTGCCAACGGAATTCGGGGCCATCATCGCCTTTGTCCATCGATTTGTACTGAACGAGCACGAATGACTTATAGGTTTGGTTGTAGTAGATGAGGTCGGCACCTGTTTGCTTTTCCAGCGGCAACCGGTTTGTCATGATGACTTTGAGTTGCAAAGCTGGGTTCATCGGACTTTGAAATAGTTTCGCGGCGAACGGATAGTTCTTGATCACATCAAAACCAGGCACACTATTGAAGTCGGCGATCAATGCCGCATCTTCCCTGACACAGGCCTGCGGCAGCCCTTCGAGGAATGATCTTTGAACTTTGGAGCCTGGAGTCCATGCCAGCACTTCCTCGGTTCCGAGACCAGCGATGTTGAGCGCGGTCGCTAGCGTTTCCTTTTGCAGGGCAAGGTTGGTTCGCGCTGAATTGGTGATTTGTGAA